>MDTG01376369.1_pt1 | contig 13386 bp, 14 predicted proteins | sample 811421 | NCBI WGS metagenome assembly MDTG01 (sample SAMN05326645, study PRJNA326480) | marine metagenome | isolation source: seawater | place: Pacific Ocean: South East | collected 2011 | reverse complement strand
TTGGAAGTTGAGACAGCCAGAGATAACGAAAGGGCCTTTATACTGAAGCTTAAATTAGGCGCTTATTTAAATGATTCTGAGGCCTCTTATGATTATATACTTATAGACTGCCCACCATCATTAAGTTTGCTTACTGTAATGGCTTTAGTGTCATCTCATTCACTTGTGGTACCATTGCAGACTGAATTCTTTGCTTTAGAAGGTTTAACTCAGTTAATTAAAACTATAGAACGAATAAAAGTTAATTTGAATCCAGAGTTAAAAATCAGGGGAATTCTTTTAACCATGTATGACAAGAGAAATAAACTTTCAGCACAAGTTGAAAAAGAAGCAAGGGATTATTTTAAGGAAAAAGTTTATCTAACAATCATCCCAAGAAATGTAAGATTGTCAGAGGCACCATCGCACGGCATGCCTGTATTAATTTACGACAAGACATGCCCAGGAAGTAAATCATACTTTAACTTTACCGATGAGTTTATAAATCAAGAACATAGCATAGGGAGTGCTGCATAATGGACACTACCAAAGTGAAAAAAGGTTTAGGTAGGGGTTTATCGTCTCTAATTGGTGAATCAAAAACAGAAATAAACGTTAATAAAATTTCAATAAGTGATTTATTGAGCAATAAATTTCAACCTAGGAAAATATTTGATGAGAGTAGCTTGCAAGATTTAGCAAACTCGATAAAAGAAAGAGGTATTATTCAACCGATTATTGTTAGAAAATCTAAAACTGATAATGCAAAATTTGAAATAATAGCTGGCGAGAGAAGGTGGATTGCAGCTCAGAAAGCAGGACTTCATGAGGTGCCAGTAGTTATAACTAATGTAGATGATTTAAAATCCTTAGAATTTGCTATTGTAGAAAATGTACAAAGAAATGACTTAAATGCGATAGAAGAAGCTCGGGGCTATCAAAGGCTAATCGAAGAGTTTTCTTATGATCAAGAAAAAGTAGCTAGATTTATTGGTAAAAGTAGAAGCCATATAGCTAATTTTTTAAGACTTTTAAGCTTGCCTGAAACAGTTTTAAAATTAATAGAAACAAAAAAACTTTCAGCAGGCCATGCAAAAATTTTGGTTGGATTAAATAATTCAGAATTTATTGCTAATAAAATAATAGAAAAAAAACTATCAGTGAGACAGGCAGAAAATTTTGTTAAAATCTTTAAAATTACAAAACAGTCACCTACAATAATAAAAGATGCAAATCTACGAGCTCTTGAATCATCGGTTATAGAAAAAGTTGGATTAAATATATTGATTAAAAACAAAAAAAATAATACGGGCACTTTAGTACTCGAGTATAAGGATCTAAATCAGCTTAATAAAATAATTGAAATTATAAAGTTTAATTATTAGTTTTTTGAATTACTAATTATAAAATCTGAAATTATATTTTTTGCTATATTAGAGTTTTTTTTAATTAAAAGTTCAATCTCATTACTTGTATAAATTAACTTTTTTAATTCTTGTTTATTCCAACATCTGATTTGTTGTGTCACTAGTGGTCTATCTTTCCAAAATATAGGTGGTTTGAAAGTAGTTATTGCTAAATCAATATCTTTTTTTTCATCAATTAATTCGGAAAGTTTAACTAATCTTTTTAATTTAGAGAGCAATGTTCTGATAATTATTATATTATCTTCATCTGAGTAGTTGTTTTCATTCAATATACTTATTGTTTTCCTTGTATTTTTAGCAAGAGAGTAATCGACTAATTCTGAGGCACTATAATTATCGGCAAGGTTTGTGAGTTTAATTATTTGTTGAATGTCTATTTTTTTCTTATTGAGCGAAAAACTTTCAATTTTTTCCAATTCATTGTTTAAATTCTTTCTATCACCTCTACTTCTTTCTATTAAAATATTTACTAGTTGTTGAGAAATTGGAATTTTTCTATTTCTAAAAAATTGACTGATTATTGAATTAAGAGTTTGATTATTATCATTATAAAATGGAATACATGTTAATAATTTATCTTTTTCAAATAAAGATCTAAGTTTAGATTTTTTATCTAATAAGTTAGCATTTAGAATTAAAGTTAAATCATCAATTTTTTTTTCTATTATTTGTTCAACTATATTTTTTATTTTGTCTGTCGCTCTATCTACTATAATTAATTTATCATTTTCAAAAAATGATTTTGATAAAATATTATTAAAAAACTTTTCTTCATTTTTGAGAATTTCAATTTCCTCATAAATATAAGTGGACTCAAGAAACTTATCTTTAAATTTTTCTTTTATTATCTGGTCTTTAAAACCTTGGTTCTCACCATAAAATAAAAAAAACTTATGTGTATAATTAATTTTATTTAGTTCAAAGCTTTTAATGATCATTTACATTAATTGTAATTCAAAAATTATTTCTTCAGAAATTTTAACAATTAAATTTTCTATAATATTTTTTTTATATTGTCCCAGTTCAAACTGGTTTATTTGATAATTGTAAACGAAATCCTTTTTGATTTTTAAGGTATTTAATAAAAGATTTGAGTTATCATTAAATATTTTTGTCTCAACATTTATTTCTAATCTATAAGTTAAAGGATCTCCCTTTGAGTCTCTTGATGTAACTTTGTTATTTTCTGCAGAAATAATCTTCAATGAATAACCTTTTTTATTAGTGTTCTCTAATTTATAAGAACGAAGATTATTAATAATTTTTTTTGTTATTTTGTTGTTATCTGTATTTTCAATTTCAGAAATAAAGAATGTTAAATCTTTCGTTGCGAATATTGGTTTATAACCAGAGCATTCAAATAAAATCAAAAAACAAAAAGAAATTAGTATTTTTTTCATTCTAATATTAAATTAATTAATCTACCTTTAACATATATAGTCTTTTTAATCGTCTTATCTTTAAAATAACTTTTGTAATGATTTTCCGACTTTATAAGTTCTATTATTTTTTTTTCATCATTATCTACATTGCACTCTAAAATTCCTCTTTTTTTACCGTTTAATTGAATGACTATAGTGTTAGTTTTTTTATGAAGAGCCTTTTCATTCACAATTGGCCATTTATAATCATTTTTTAATTGAAGTTCGCTTATACACTCTGATGATAAATGAGGAATTACAGGATTAAGTATCATCAATATTTTAAAATAATTTTCTAATAAAATTGAATTATTTAATTCACTTAGTTTTAATTTAGATAAAAAGTTATAAGTTTCATGATAATTTGCAATAAGTACATTGTATTGAAAGTTATCTAAGTTCTTTGTAATTTTGTGAACAATTTCATTAGTAAATGACACAAATTTTTCTTCAGTTAATTTATTTTTTTTACTTGCCTCATTTTTTTTAGATAAAATTTCATTTTTAAAATTTTGATGCAATAACCAAAACTTGTGGATAAATTTGTAAGCAGCAAGCATTCCCTGATCAGACCATTGTACATCCTTTTCAGGTGGGCTATCAGATAAAATGAAAAATCTAACAGCATCTGCTCCATAATTTTTTATCATTTCTTCTGGGTCAATTGTATTTTTTTTTGATTTTGACATTGATTCAGAAGGTCCTACAGTGACTTTTTTCTTTGGACTTCCAGCTATGAAATAATTATTATCATCAGAGACATCTACTTCTTTAGGATTTAACCAAACACCATTTTCGTCTTTATAAGTTTTGTGACAAACCATTCCTTGAGTAAATAATCCTAAAAAAGGTTCTACAATATTAAATTTTTCTTTTTTATTACCTAATGCTAGAGTGAAAAATCTCGAATAAAGCAAATGAAGTATAGCATGTTCAACACCACCTATATATTGGTCCACTGGCATCCAATAATTTATTTCCTCAAAAGTAAAAGCATAATCATTATTTTTTGGAGAACAGAATCTAAGGAAGTACCATGAAGAATCAACAAAAGTGTCTAAGGTATCAGTTTCAATTGTGCAATCTTCACCATTGATTTTTATTTTTTTCCATTCATTTTGGTGTTCCAGTGGATTCCCAGTTGTGTTTAAGTCTATCTTTTCAGGAAGTTTTAAAGGTAGATTATCTAAAGGTATTTTAATTGCTTCATTATTTTTATTGTAAGCAATTGGAATTGGACAACCCCAATATCGCTGCCTAGAAATTCCCCAGTCTTTTAGTCTGAAGTTTACTTTTTTTTTTCCAACTTTTTTTTCTTCTAAAATTTTTATAGCTTGAGGAATTGACTGATCAGGTGCTTTTAATCCATTTAGTAACTCAGAATTAAAAATTATTCCAGATTCAGTAAAAGCTTTTTCTTTAATTTGAAACTGATCATTTTCATTTTCGGGTTTTACGACCGGAACAACTTTAAGTTTATATTTGTTTGCAAAATCTAAATCACGTTGATCATGAGCAGGACACCCAAAAACAGCACCAAAGCCATAATCCATTAATACAAAATTAGCAAAATAGACAGGAACTTTTTTACCATTCAATGGATTTATTGCCACCAGATTAGTTTTAAATCCAATCTTTTCAGCTTGAGCTATAGACTCTTCAGTTGTACCCGTCTTAGAACAAAGTTTTTTAAATTCTAAAAATTTTTCATCTTTTTCATAAAATTTAGAAACTGGATGATCAGAAGAAAGTGCTAAAAAAGAAAAACCATAAAGAGTATCTGGTCTTGTGGTGTAACATTTAATCTTTTGAATTGGTAAGTCTCCCTCAATTTGAAAATTAATTTCACAACCAAAAGATCTACCTATCCAATTTTTTTGCATAGTTTTAACTTTGTTTGGCCATTGATTTAAACTATCAAGACCATCAAGAAGTTCTTGTGAAAACTTGGTTATATTAAAAAACCATTGATTAAGCTTTTTTCTCTCTACTAAAGCTCCAGAACGCCACCCTCTACCTTCTATTACCTGTTCGTTTGCAAGCACTGTTTCATCGATTGGATCCCAATTTACATAACTTTCTTTTCTATAAACCAACCCTTTATCAAAAAGTTCCAAGAAGAAAATTTGCTGATGTTTATAATATTCAGGAGAACAGGTTGAAATTTCTCTATCCCAGTCAATTGAAAGACCCAATTTTTTTAATTGAAACTTCATAGTTTCAATATTTTTTTCAGTCCAAGTTTTTGGATCAAGATTATTTAATTTGGCAGCATTCTCAGCAGGCATACCGAAAGAGTCCCAACCCATTGGGTGTAAAACATTAAAACCTTGAAGTTTTTTATAACGTGAAAGAACATCACCAATGGTGTAGTTTCTTACATGACCCATATGAATATTTCCAGAAGGATATGGAAACATTTCAAGGCAATAAAATTTCTTTTTTCTTTTATCTATTTCGGCACGAAAAAAATTATAATCCTCCCAGTGCTTTTGCCATTTTGCTTCTATATTTTTAAAATTATATCTTTCCACTTTATTATTAGTTAATTTATAAATGAAGAATTATAAACTATAAAAGTATTTAATCTTTATATCTTTTTTCTGGTCGATTTTTTTTATATTCAATTTCATCCTGTTTTTCGTAAACAGCAGCAGTTTTTAAAATCTTATCTTTAATTTCTAGAATTAATTTATCATCTATTTCTTTTGTAGAACAAACATTATTTTTGCAGTTTCGCTTATATAAATTAATAATAATTCCATCTGCCCTAACTTCGTTACTTAAAAATCTAATATTGATTTTAATTGCTTCATCAGGATTTCCTTCAGAATACCAGTCAGTAATTATAATTCCACCAGAGTAGTCCGAGTTAGCAATGGATAAGAAATTTAAAGTATCAAGAGTTGCTCGCCACATAGGATTAGAAGAAGCAAATGAAAAATTAGTGTTGGCTTGAGATTTTTTACCACCAAAATTAATTCCCTTACCATCAATTACATTTTGTTGAGCTCGTTTTCGAGCATTAGGTTCAATCGGTTTTTTTGACCAATCAGGTTTAGGTATTTTTGGTAATGAATTACAACCACTGATTAGAATAAATAGTGATAAAACAGCCAATAAGAACTTATTTTTAATAAAAAACTGCATGATTTCCACTGTTTAGACTAAAAAAACACATTTAAAAAGGCAAATTCTTTAATGTGATAAAAATATCACAATCGAGGTAAAAATAATAAAATTTACATAAAATTAGATAAAGATTACTTCAAAATGGTAAAAGTTCACCATTCATATGAATAAACTAACAAAAAGGATAACACATGAATAACTATAAAAAAATCGGACTTACAGCTTTAGCTGGTTCGCTTGCTATGGTGTCTGCTAACGCAGTAGAATACACTATGTCAGGTGGATTAATGTCTGTATATACAACACAAGACAATCCTGCAGCAACAGAAGCAATTAACGGTAAAGGTTTAACGACTGCTACTGACTTATCATTTAACGCATCTGGAGAACTAGATAATGGTTTTACAGTTAGTTACATGATGGCTTTAGATACTGACACTGCAGTTTCAAATACTTCATCTCAACTTACAGTTGGAATGGGTTCTCTTGGAACACTTCAAGTAAACAACAAAGGTGGATCAGCAGCTAACGCTATAGATGACATTACACCTCATGCTTACAATGAAACGTGGGATGGACTATCTACTGTTGACCCTTCAAGTTTTGGTAGCAGAACTTCTTCTGGATCTTTAGATTACAGAATCCCTGCACAAGAAATGATGGGCCTTACTATTAACGCTTCAGTAACTATAGATCCAAATGCTGGCGTAACTTCAGCTGCTAAAGGTGGTGTTTCAGCTACTACAGTAAAAGGAACTGCTTACACAGCTAGTATAGCTCACGGAAGTGGCTTAACTATCGGTGGTGGTATTGAACAAGTTGATGATGATTCTGGTTTACTATTAGCTTCTGGAACTACAGAATCTACTGGTTACGTTAAATACGCAATGGGCGGATTCAGTGCAGCTTACCAAGAAGCTTACACAAACAGTGTAAATGGTACTGGTACTGAAGGTGCTGACGTTGAAACTAGTTTCTGGGGTATGGCTTATACTGCTGGTGATTTTACAGTATCTTACGCTGAGGCAACTAAACAAACTTCAGCTGTATCTGATACAGCTCAAACTTTAGAGTCTGAGCTAGATTCACTTCAAATCGCTTACGTAGTTGGTGCTATGACTATTTCAGGAGCAATGTCTGAAACAGCAAACCCAGCTGGTACAACAACTGTTGGAACTTACGAAGAAAACACATTAGCTGTTACTTTCGCGTTCTAATTAATACTTAAGTTTATAAAACCGGCCTAATATTTTTTAGGCCGGTTTTTTTTATCCAATTTATAGAAGCAAATCCACTGCATTTCACAATTCTTAATTTTCTAAAATTTGAAAAACTTATCCCACCTAGAGCTATAATTTTAATTTTTAAATAATTTGAGATTAAATTAAACCTTGCAACATTTAAAAAACTTTTATTTTTTTTTGATTTAAAAAGTGGGGCAATAAATACCTCTTCGCAACCCTGTTTTTGCTTCGTTAATAACTGAATTCTGTTATGTGCAGATCCAATTATTTTGAATTGTTTACGAGTTGGTAAGTTTTTGAAATTTAAACAGTTATTGAAAGAAGGTATGTAGATACCATCTAGCTTAAGATTTATTGCAACTTTTAAATTATTAGCGATAAAAAATTTTCTTTTATTAAGTTTGCACAAGTATTTAATACTTTGAATATCCTTTATATTTAAGGGAAATTTATAATTTCTATAAATTAAAGTAATATTTTTATCTAATTTGTTGATTTCATAATAATCATAGTTATCAATGAAGTAGTAAATATTATATTTATTATGCATAGTTCTATTAACAAATTATTATTGATTAAAAAAAAGATACAGGAAAATAATGAAAATGTAAAAATTATAGCTGTATCAAAAACTTTTCCTATTGAAATCATAATGCCATTAATAGATTATGGGCATGAAGATTTTGGAGAAAACAAAGTACAAGAAGCGACAGACAAATGGTCAAACATTAAGCTTAAAAATAATAAAATTAAGATGCATTTAATAGGAAAACTTCAAACAAATAAAGTTAAGCACGCATTAAAAATATTTGATTATATACATTCTTTAGATAGTGAAAAGTTGGCTAACAAAATTGCTGCTGAACAAGAAAAACAAAATAAAAGGCCTAAAATCTTTATACAAGTAAATATTGGAAATGAAGATCAAAAATCTGGGATAAATAAACAGAAAGTAGAAAAATTTTATAAATATTGTAAAAATTTAAATTTGGACATTATAGGTACAATGACTATTCCACCTAATAATGAAAATACAGAAAGTTATTTTTCAGAAATGAATAAAATTAATGAAAAATTAAAACTTCAAGATTTAAGTATGGGCATGTCAAATGATTACATGAAGGCTGTTAAAAATAAAGCAACATTTGTACGAATAGGATCAAAAATATTTGGAGATAGAGTTAACCAATTTTAATTTTTGTTTTTTTATTTATTAATTTTATTAAAATTTCAAAATCATTTCTTTTTAAAGCAATACACCCAGCAGTAGGTTTATAATTTTCAGTTAAGTGAATAAATATGGCACTTCCTTTATTTGGAATCTTTTTGGCATTATGATTTATAGAAATTATGTAATCATACTTATTATCTTTTCTATATAGATTTTCTTTAAGTTTTTTATCTTGTGTTTTAATTTCTTCATTATATTTTTTATGATCAGGGTCATCACACCAAGCCATATTTTTAGAAATAACTTTTTTTTCTAATCTACAATATGGAGTACCGACTCGATCTTTTCTAAAGTATAATTTTTTTAAACTGAATATCCCCTTAGGTGTAGAATAATCACCTTCTTTTTTATTTGAGTTTATGCCATTTTTTCCTATACAGCATTTCAATATAAAATCATCAATTATAAGAGTGTTTTTATTTCTTACATGAATTATCATAACAAATATTAAATATGACTACACAAAAAATTTTAATTATAAATTTCAATTCACTATATGAAATTTTAGATGAGATTAAAGAAATTTTATATTTTAAACTTGAGAAGTTTGAAAATGAACAAGATTTCATTAAAGAATCTGATTTAGATTTAACAAACTCTATAATAATTTCTAAAAATAAAGAACAAATTAAAATAAAAGATGAAATAATTTTTAAAAATTTATTAATTTTTACTGATTTACCTCTCCCTTTAAGTAAAATTCTTGAATTAATTAATATAAAATTGATTAAACTAAAATTTAATTATCAATCTAAAATTAATGTTAAAGAATATGAATTAAATTTAAATTCTAAATTTTTCTCTAAAGGTAATTTGAGCTTAAAATTGACTGAAAAGGAAATAGAAATTATTTCATATTTAAATAAAACAAAAAAAAAACATAGTGTATCAGATCTACAAAAAAATATTTGGAGTTATTTACCTGGAATGGAAACACATACTGTTGAAACTCATATTTATCGATTAAGGAAAAAAATAAGTGAAAAATTTAATGATGAAAACTTAATCCTAAGTGATAAAAATGGTTATTATATAAATTAATATTAATTAATTTAATCTAGCACCAACTTTTTGAATTATTTTGGAAGACATGTCAGTTCCTTTTTCAAGACAACTTTTAATCGAAAGATTATTTATTAATCCGTGAAGAAAGCCGGCAGCAAATAAATCTCCAGCCCCAGTTAAGTCTATAATATTCAAATTTGTTTTACTTTCACATTCTGTAACCTCACCATTCTTTATGGCTAAACTTCCTTTTTCACCACGAGTTATAACTAAAAGTTTTTCTAATTTTTGCCCAAAAGAAATAACGTCATTAAAATTTTTTGCGTCAATTAACGAAGATATTTCTTGTTCATTGGCAAAAATAATATCAAGCTTATTTCTAACTAAATCTAAAAAGTTATTTTTATGCCTTTCAACACAAAATTGATCTGATAAAGACATCGCCTTTTTTTTTGAAAGTGATAATGCTTTGTTAAAAGCTGATTTTGGCTCACCTTCATCCCATAAGTAACCTTCTAAAAATATCATTTCACTTTCTTTCACTGCCTTATCATTAATATCTTTCTCATTAATTTTTCCAGCTACACCTAAAAAGGTTATCATTGTTCTTTCCGAGTCAGGAGTAATTAAAATTAAACAAGTTCCAGTGGGTGAAATTTCTTCTTTTTTATTATAAAAATACTTTACTTTTTCTTTAATTAAACCTTCTTCATATTTTTGTCCCAAGTCATCAGAATTAACTTTACCAATAAAACCCACATTATTGCCTAATTGTGATAATCCAACAATAGAATTTGCAACAGATCCACCTGATATAGTTTCTTCTATTTTCAAAGTCGACAAAAGTTTTTTGAATTCTTCCTGATTAACTAGCTTCATGGTACTTTTTATTAAACCATTTTCTATTAGATATTCATCATTTACTTTACAAATAACATCAACAATTGCGTTTCCAATTCCTAAAATTTTCATATTAAGCTTTTTTTACTTTAACAGGATTTTTTCTATTAGGATAACAAGTCGTACAAATTTTACAAGTCAAACCATAACATTCTCTTGCTTTACAAAATTCTCGTCCATAATAAATTATTTGCAAATGTAATTTGCTCCATGTTTTTTTAGGGAATAATCTTTTTAGATCTATCTCTGTTTGAACAACATTTTTACCATCAGTTAAACCCCATCTTTGAGCAAGTCTATGTATATGAGTATCAACCGCAAATGCTGGTACACCAAATCCTTGAGACATGATTACACTCGCTGTTTTATGGCCTACACCAGGTAGTCTTTCAAGTTCTTCAAAGCTTTTAGGTATTCTACCTCGATGTCTTTCTAAAAGTTGTTTAGACATTAAATAAATACTTTTTGCTTTTATACGAAAAATACCAATACTTTTGATTAATTTTTCAATTTTTTTTATACCTAATTTTACAAAATGTTCAGGTTTATAGTATTTTGGATATATATTTTTTGTAACATTATTAACATTAAGATCTGTACATTGCGCAGATAAAAGAACTGATGTTAAGAGGGTAAATTTATTTCTATGATTTAGTGGAATAGGTGTTGTTGGATAAATTTTATTTAAAATTTTAAGTATTTTTTGTACTTTCTCCTTTTCATTCATTATTCAAAATTCAATAAATCTCTCATTGAATAAAGTCCAGGCTTTTTGTTTATAAGCCATTTTGCAGCTGTTAAGGCACCATCAGAATATAATGCTCTATCAAATGCTTCATGATTTAACTTTATTATTTCTTTACCACTAAAGAATGAAACTTCATGTTCTCCAATAACTTCACCTTTTCTGATTGAATTAAAATTTATTTTTTTTCCATAGGGGAAAAATTTTTTATTTAAAAATTTTTTACCGATTATGCTATAAAATTTTTTATTTTTTCCATTAGCAATACCTTTTCCAAGCATCAAAGCAGTCCCTGAAGGATAATCTTTTTTATGTTTATGATGAATTTCAAATATTTTACTCAAATAAACATTTCCAAGAGATTCTGAAGCAATTTCAGTTAAATACATTAATAAATTAACACCCAAACTCATATTGCCTGCTTTTAAAATAGGAATCTTTTTTGAATATTTCTTGATTGTTTTTTCTTGTTGTTTAGTAAATCCAGTTGTTCCAATAACAACCTTTTTTTTCAATTTTGACGCAATTTTAAGAATATCTAAAGTACACCCAGGAACAGTGAAATCCACTATCATATCGGTGTTTTTAAAAGCCGATTCTGTATTTAAATCAAGGTTGATACCAGCTATTTTTTTATTGATTAGCTTGCTTTCTGTTAAAGTTACTAATTTAAAATTTTTATTATTTTTAGAAGATTTTATAAGTTGTTGACCCATTCTTCCAAGACAACCAGAAATTGCTAAGTTAATTTTTTTCATCTAGTAAAATATTAACCTTTTTTAGTTAATTAGTCTTTTAGTTTTTCCAAAAATTTTTGGCTTTTTGAAAGAATTTTTTGATACTAGGATTTGATTTTTCATTTTCAATTTTTCTAAATTTTTCAAGGAGTTCTTTTTGTTCTTTGTTTAATGAAATAGGAACTTCAGTGTTTATTTGTACATAAAGATCTCCATTTCCACTACCTCGCATATATGGCATTCCTTTACCTTTTAATCTGAACTGTTTACCGTTTTGAGTGCCATCAGGTATTTTAATTTTAGCTTTTCCACCATCAATTATTGGTATTTCAATTGTAGTTCCTAAAGCAGCGTCTGCAATCGATATAGGAAATTCAAAAAATAGATTTTCATCAGATCTTTTAAACAAATCATGAGAGTGAACATTAATAAATAGGTATAAATCGCCATTGGCTCCACCTTTAGTGCCAGCTTCACCTTTGCCAGCCAGTCTTATTCTTGTTCCATCGTCAACACCTTTTGGTATCGTTACTGATATTTTTTTTGAAGCTTGTTTATTACCCTGTCCATTACAGTCAGTACATGGATTGTTAATCTCTTCGCCAGTACCTTGACATTGAGGACAGGTTTGTTGAACAGTAAAAAAACCTTGATTAGACCTAACTTTACCATTACCACCACAGACAGTACATCTGTCTGGAGAATGACCGGGTTTAGAACCATTTCCTTTACAAGTAGTACATTTTTCTGTTGTTGAAAATTTAATATCTTGTTTTTTACCTTTATATGCTTCCTCAAGAGTAATTGATAAATCATATCTTAAATCAGATCCTCTATTGTTAGTGCTTCTACCACCTCTTGATCTTCCACCTCCTCCAAAATCTCCAAAGAAGTCCTCAAAAATATCTGAAAAATCAGCACCACCAAAACCACCACCAAAACCACCAGCTTGTCTTCCACCTCCGCCCTCAAACGCAGCATGGCCAAAATTATCATAGTTTTGTTTTTTTTCTGAATCAGAAAGAATTCCATAAGCTTCTCCAGCTTCTTTAAATTTTTCTTCAGAAATTTTGTCTCCAGGGTTTTTATCAGGGTGATGTTTTAGAGCTAGTTTTCTGTAAGCAGATTTTAATTCTTCAGGGCTTGCATTTTTACTAACACCCAAGACGTCATAAAAATCTCTTTTAGCCATAAGTTATTTAAGATGATAGTTGTTTTTAGTCTTAAGCGCTTTTTTCTTTATCTTCTTCTTTTTTGTCTTCTTTTTTTACCTCTTCTTTTACCTCTTCAAAATCCGCATCAACTACATTATCGTCTTTTTTTCCTTTATCATTTTTATCACCATCTTTAGGTGTACCATCTTTTTTTTCTTGAGACTTATAAATAGCTTCACCCAACTTCATTGAAGCTTGAACTAAAGTTTCTGTTTTCTTTTTTATATCTTCAGTATTAGTACCTTTTATAGATTCTTTCAATTCTGTCGAAGCATCTTCTATTGCTTTTTTTTCAGCATCTGAAATTTTAGCACCATGTTCTTTTAGGTTTTTTTCAGTTGAATGAATTAA
>MDTG01414754.1_pt1 | contig 13387 bp, 9 predicted proteins | sample 811421 | NCBI WGS metagenome assembly MDTG01 (sample SAMN05326645, study PRJNA326480) | marine metagenome | isolation source: seawater | place: Pacific Ocean: South East | collected 2011 | reverse complement strand
TAGACATTCTAAATCTTTTATTTCTAAGGAAGATTCAATAAATATTAAGAAAGCTTTTAGAATTTCTTTAGAGGCTCATAAGAAAATGAGGAGAAAATCTGGTGAGCCATATATACTTCACCCTATTAGTGTTGCACAAATTTGTATACAAGAAATTGGATTAGGTGCTACATCAATTATTTCTGCGCTTTTGCATGATGTAGTTGAGGATACAGATATAACTTTAGATTTTATAGAAAGAGAATTTGGTAAAAGAGTTGCTAAAATTTGTGATGGATTAACAAAAATATCAGGAGTGCTTTCTCCAGGTTCATCTATTCAATCAGAAAATTTTAGGAAGATGCTATTAACATTAGTTGATGATGTGAGAGTGATTCTAATAAAACTTGCTGACAGATTACATAATATGAGAACTCTTGACAGTATGAAAAGAAGTGCTCAACTTAAAAATTCTTCTGAAACAATATATATTTATTCGCCTCTTGCACATAGGCTTGGACTATATTCTATAAAATCTGAGTTAGATGACCTATACTTAAAATATACTGATAATAGGAGTTATAAGTTAATTTCTAAAAAATTGAGTGAAACTAAATTATCTAGAGATAAGTTTATCAGATCTTTCATTAGACCAATTAAAAATAAATTATCATCATTTAACTTAAATTTTAAAATTATTGGTAGGCCAAAATCAATCTACTCAATAAATAATAAAATGAAATCGCAAAAAAAATCTTTTGAAGAAATTTATGATTTATTTGCTATTAGGATTATTTTGAAATCAGAAATAATAAATGAAAAAACTGTATGTTGGCAAGCTTATTCTTGTGTGACTGATTGTTATCATCCTAATCCAGATAGATTGAAAGACTGGATATCTACTCCAAAGACTAATGGTTATGAGTCTTTACATACTACAGTGATGAGTAATTTAGGAAAATGGGTAGAGGTTCAAATTAGAAGTTCTAGAATGGATGAAATAGCTGAAAAAGGATTTGCAGCTCATTGGAAATATAAGGAAAAGATTAAAAAAAATTCTCAATTTGATAATTGGATAAGTTCCATAAGGGATTTAATCAGTCAAAAGAATTATTCTCCTCAAGAGTTTTTAGATGACTTTAAGGGTAATTTATATAATGAAGAAATATTTGTTTTTACTCCAAATGGAGACCTTATTACTTTACCAATTGACTCAACAGTTCTTGACTTTGCTTTTTCTATTCATTCTGAGCTTGGGTCAAGATGTACCGGCGCAAAAATTGATGATAAACTTGTTCCTATTAATTGTAAACTTAAAAGTGGAGATCAAGTAAATATTATAACTTCTACAATACAAAAACCTTCTGAGGATTGGCTAAATAAAGTTGTTACTTCTAAAGCAAAATCAGCAATTAAAAATAATATTAATAGACAAAGAAAAAATTTATCTAGTCAAGGTAAGGATTTAATAAAAAGAAAATTTAAGCAACTTAAGTTAGAATTTGATGAAAACATTTCAAAGGTGTCTAGCTACTTTCAATATAAAAGTATTATTGAGTTTTATTATGATATAGCTAAAGGATCTTTTAACATAAAGAGAATAAGAGAGTATTTAGATCATCTTAAAAAAGCAAAAAATAAACCTCAAGAAAATATAATTAACATAGATTTAGATAAATCAAAATCAAATAGAAATAGTCAATTTCAAAAAGATAAATTAGTTGAATTTGATGGCAAAAAAGAAAACATTGATTATTCCCTTTCAAAGTGTTGTAAGCCTATTCCTGGAGATGAAATTTATGGGTTTGTTACTGTAACTGAAGGTATAAAAGTGCATAGAACTAGTTGTAAAAATTCTCCTGAATTATTATCAAAATATGCTTATAGAATAATTAAAGCAAACTGGTATTCTCAATCAAGAATTGAGCTAATAACATCTCTCTCAATAGATGGTACAGATAGGTTAGGAGTAATTGATGATATTACTAAAATAATATCATCTCAACTCAGAGTAAATATGAAATCAATTAATGTTGATTTAAATGAGGGTATATTTGATGGTAAAATAGAGTTATTTGTTTCTGATACCTTGCAATTATCTAAATTGATTAAGAAATTGCAAAGTGTTCCAAATGTTAATAATGTTGATAGAATAGATTTATAGATATGAAAGAAAAAGCAATTTTAGAGGAAGTAAAAAAAATTCTTGATAAACATTTAGAATTAAAAAAGCTTAGAAAAACTCCTGAGAGGTATGCAATAATAAATGAAATATATTCATTCGATCATCATTTTGATGCTGATGAGCTCTACTCTCAGATGATTAAAAAAAAATACAGAGTTAGCAGAGCAACAATTTACAACACATTGGATTTATTAGTTAGCTTAGAATTGGTTACACGTCATGTTTTTAAAGATAATTTAGCAAAATATGAGAAATCTTTTGGAAACAGACAACATGATCATATAATATTAGATGACAATGAGATTATTGAATTTTGTGATCCAAGAATACAATCAATTAAAAATACGTTAGAAGAAATGTTTGATGTTAAAATTAAAAATCATTCGCTCTATTTCTTCGGTGAAAAAAATAAAAAATAAATGTCTGTAGATGTATTATTAGGACTTCAATGGGGTGATGAGGGGAAAGGAAAAATTGTTGATTTTCTTGCCCCAAACTATGATTTTATAGCAAGGTTTCAAGGAGGTCCAAATGCAGGCCATACGCTAGAATTTGATGGTATAAAACATGTTTTGCACCAAATACCATCGGGAATTTTTAGAAAAGATAAATTAAATATAATAGGTAATGGAGTTGTACTTGATCCGGTTATATTTATGAATGAAATTAATCAGATTCAAGACAAATTTGATTTAGATTTAATAGATACTTTAACTATATCTTCTAGAGCACAATTGATATCACCTGTTCATAGATTGCTTGACAAAGTCCTTGAAGAAAATAAAGGAGAAAAGAAAATAGGATCAACCTTAAAAGGGATTGGACCAACTTATCAAGACAAAATCGGTAGACATGGTCTTCGGGTTGGAGATGTCTTATCTGAATCATTCCGTGATAAATATAAACTTCAAAAATCATACCATGATTATTTTTTAGAGGGGCATTATAATCAACAATTTCAAAAAGAAGAATCTAAATTTTTTGATTCAATAGAATTCCTTAAAAGATTTAGTATTACTGACACAGAGTATTTAATAAATAAAAATGTTGAAAATAGTAAAAAAATTTTAGCAGAAGGAGCTCAGGGTACACTACTTGATATTGATTTTGGTAGTTACCCATTTGTGACTTCATCAAATACTACAACTGCAGGAGCCTGCATTGGATTAGGAATATCACCAAAGAAAATAGATGAAGTTTTTGGGGTTTTTAAGGCCTACTGTACTCGAGTTGGAGCTGGACCTTTTCCTACTGAACTTTTTGATGAAGTTGGAAAAAAAATTGGTATTAATGGTAATGAATTTGGTTCAACAACAGGAAGGCCGAGAAGATGTGGTTGGCTAGATATTCCTGCCTTAAAATATTCAGTTATGCTAAATGGCGTCACTAAACTATATATGATGAAAGCAGATGTTTTGTCTGATTTTAAAGAAGTTAAGATATGTGTAGGGTATAACTATAAAGGTAAAGAAATAGATTATTTTCCTTCATCAATAGATTCAGAAGATATAGAACCAATATATAAATCTTTTAGAGGTTGGTCTTCATCAACTAATAATTGTAAAGACTTTGATTCACTTGAAATAAATTTTAAAGATTATATAAGTTTTATTGAAGATGAAGTTGGGGTCCAAATTAAGTTAATTTCTTTAGGACCTGATAGAGAACAAACAATATATATTAATTAATCTTATTTGTATATTGATAATATTTTAGTTTTATCTAAATTTGTATTTAATGTCTTTATTGCTAAATTCTTTAGTTGTTTCAGATTCAACATCAAAATATCATAATTTATTAGTTAATATTCTAATTTCATCAGATGGAATTATTAAAAAAATTTCTAAAAATAAAATTAATGATAAGGTTAGAAAAGTAATTGACTGTAAATCAAGCAAAATAACTAAGGGTTGGATTGATTTAAATGCTAATTTTTGTGATCCAGGATATGAATTTAAAGAGGATCTGAAATCTGGTATTAAATTAGCATCAAACTCTGGTTTTACAGAAGTTGTCTTAAGTCCGGATACTAATCCTGTTATTCAGACAAAAAATGATATTTCGTATGTAATGAATAATTCAGCTAATGAATTATGTAAAGTATATCCATGTGCTTCAGTAACAAAAAATGCTGAGGGAAAAGAAATGAACGACCTAATGGATTTGAATAATGAGGGTGCTATTGCATTCTCTGATCCTAAAATTGAAGATACAGAGTTAATTCTAAATACATTATTATATCTAAAGCAATTTGATGGTCTTTATATATCAAAACCTAAGGAAAAATTTTTATCAAAAGGTCTTGTAAATGAAGGCGTAAATAGTAACCTCTTAGGAGTAAAAGCACTACCATATATATCAGAAACTATAGCAATCAATAGAGATTTGTCATTATTAGAATACACAAAAGGTAAAATTCATTTTTCAGGTATTTCATGTAAGGAATCTGTTAAACTTATAAGAAATGCAAAAAAGAAAGGACTCTCAGTTACATGTGATGTTCCTATATATAATTTTCTGTTGGATGATTCAAAAATACTTGACTTTGATACTAACTATAAAGTCTTACCTCCATTAAGAACAAATGAAGATATCAAAGAATTAATTAAAGGTTTAGAAGATGATACTATTGATGTGATAACTTCTAACCATCAGCCTCAAGACTTTGATTCTAAAAATTGTGAATTTGAAAAGGCAAGTTTTGGTATAATTTCATTACAAACTTTTTATTCTAATATGTTAGAGCTTTCAGGAAAAATTTCCTTAGAAAAACTTATTGAAAAAGTATCAACCAATCCCCGAAAAATATTAGGACTTAGTTGCCCAGATATTAAAATTGGAGAAAGAGCATTATTTACAATTTTTAATGAAAATGGTTCATGGGATTTCAATGAAGAAACTAATTTATCAAAGTCTTCAAATTCTCCATGGATGAATTGGTCGCTCAAAGGTAAAATGAATGGAGTTGTAGTAGGATGTAAAACAAATCTAAAGTAAATGAATAAAATTGATTTGTCTATTATAATACCTTCATATGATGAGGAGGAGTCTTTACCAATTTTGATAAAATCTATATATGAAAAACTAAATCAAAATGATATTATTTTTGAAATTATAATTATAGATGATGGAAGTACTGACAAAACATGGTATGAAATTGAAATTCTATCAAACAAATATTCAAATATTTTTCCTATTAAGTTTATAAAAAATTATGGTAAATCTGATGCATTAGATGCTGGATTCAAGATTTCTAGAGGTAATTATGTTTTAACAATGGATGCTGATTTACAGGATGATCCTGATGAGATATATAAGTTATATAAATTAATTACTGAAAAAGATTTTGACTTAGTATCTGGATGGAAAAAAAAGAGAAATGATCCACTTTCCAAGACTATCCCATCAAAATTTTTTAATATGGTAACCAGATTTTTTTCTGGAATTAAATTAAATGATTTTAACTGCGGTATAAAAATATATAAGAAAAAGGTGATTGATTCTATAAATTTGTATGGTGAAATGCACAGGTATATTCCTTTGATTGCTAAATGGAATGGGTATAATAATATAGGAGAGAAAGAAGTTAATCATAATAAACGTAAATTTGGAAAAACAAAATTTGGAATGGAGAGGTATATTAGAGGTTTTTTAGACTTATTATCTGTGAGTTTTGTGTATAGGTTTAGGAAAAGACCAATGCATTTTTTTGGAACTTTTGGTGTATTATTTTTTATAATAGGATTTGCATCTGTTGGTTGGATTGTTTTTGAAAAAATATCTAAAATTTCTGAGAATGTACCATTAAATTTAATTAGACCTGTAACAGATCAACCATTATTTTATATTGCTTTAGTATCCATTATTATAGGTGTTCAATTATTTTTAGTTGGTTTCCTTTCTGAATTGGTAATTCAGATAAATTCGGATAGGAAAGGTTATAAAATAGAAAAGACTAGTCATGTCAAAAAAAGTTAAATACTCAGTAGTTGTAGCTGTTTACAATAGACCTGAGGAAATGATTGAACTTTTACAAAGTATATCAGATCAAGAGTATAGAGATTTTGAACTAATAATAGTTGACGATGGATCAGATAAATCATCTAGAGAAGTTTTTCAACAATATAAGAGTAAATTAAATTTATCGTATTTTTTTACCAAAAATCAAGGACCTGCTCTAGCAAGAAATTTTGGTGTAAAAAAATCTAAAGGAGAATGGATAATTTTTTTTGATTCAGATTGTACTATTCCAAAAAATTATTTTTTTGAAGTAGAAAAGTTTCTCTTAGATAATGATGTGAGTTTTTATGGTGGTCCTGACATGATGGATGAAAACTTCACATATCTTCAAAAATCCATAAATTTTTCTATGACATCACTATTTACTACCGGTGGAATTAGAGGAAATAAGATTTCTGTTGACAAATTTCTTCCTAGATCATTTAATATGGGGATAAAAAGAGAAGATTTTGATGAAGTTAAAGGTTTTTCAGATATAAGACAGTATGGAGAAGACCTAGATTTATCATATAAATTAATTTTCTCAGGTAAAAAATCTGCACTTATTCCTGAAGCAAAGGTTTTTCATAAGCGAAGAACAAATTTATATAATTTTTTTATTCAGATGTATAAATCCGGAAAGGGTAGGTATTTTTTAAATATTAAGTATAAAAATACTTTTAAATTATTTCATCTTTTTCCATCACTTTTTATTTTTACAATTGTACTTAGCCAAATTTTATATACATTTTCTGTAAATGAATTATGGTTGGCAATTCAGCTTGCTTATGGAGTTTATTTTAGTGTGATATTCTTTAGCTCTTCGATCATTAATAAAAATCCAATTATTGGATTATTATCTACTATAACCACACTCACTCAATTTCTTGGATACGGAATAGGTTATATTTTCGGATTATTAAAAAAATAATTTATTTACCTATTATATAAAGATCTTCAGATCTAATTATACAATATTTTTTGATTTCTGAATCTTTAAGGAACAAATTAGGTTTTTTTACCTCAACATTAAGGCCAGTTGATTCTAATCTTCTTTTGTAGTCATTACCATACTTCCTAACGTGATCTGATTGGCCATATAATAATTCTCTTTCTTTCTTAGACACTATTAATTTATCTTCAACGGTGACTTCAGATATAGGATTATAAAATGGAACTTGAACAATTCCATTAGCATTTTTTTTAAGAACTCTTCTAATTTCTTTTAAAGCTTTAATATCATTTTCTACATGTTCTAGTACATGATTACATAATATAAAATCAAATGAATTTTCTTTGAATGGCATATTATGAATATCCATCTTTATTTCTGCAAGAGGTGAGTTAAGGTCAGCTGTAATATATTCTATATTTTTAAATTTTTTAAAAATATTAATTAAGCATTCTTCTGGAGCAATATGTAATAATTTAGTTTTTTCTTTAAAAATAGAAGTCTCTTTTTCTAAATAAAGAAATATTAATCTGTGTCTCTCAAGAGAAAGACAGTTTGTACATAATGCATTATTTCGAGTTTTTCTTCCATAAGGAAAAAATTTTCTAAAGGATTTTTTGCAAAGGGGGCATTCTACACTGTTTCCTTTATAAAAAATAGAAATAATTTTAAAAATAGGTCTACTAATTCTCTGAAGAAGAGTTCTTGGTAATTTTCTTAATAAAATACCTATTGATTTCTTTAACATTTTTTTGCATTTCCTAAGTAATTACTAGGAGTAATCGATAGTAATTCTTTTTTAACAGAATCACTTACTGGTAGTTTGCTAATGAAGTTAATTATTGAATTTTTTGTGATATCATTATTACCCCTGGTTAGGTCCTTTAAAAGTTCATAAGGTTTTTGAACTCTTTCTCTCCTTAAAATAGTTTGAATAGCTTCGGAGACTACTGCCCAATTTTTCTCTAAATCTTTTGAAATAACTTCTTTATTTACATCTATTTTACTAAGACCCTTAATTATTGATTCAAGTGCAATTTTGGTATGAGCAAAAGGTATTCCTATATTTCTTGATACTGTAGAATCTGTTAGGTCTCTTTGAAGTCTTGATATAGGTAATTTTTCTGCTAGAAAAATAAACTGGGAATTTGCGAACATTAAATTACCTTCAGCATTTTCAAAGTCAATAGGATTTACTTTATGAGGCATAGCTGAAGATCCAACTTCATTTTTATTAACTTTTTGGATTAAATAATTGATTGAAATATAATGCCAAATATCTCTACACAAATCTATCAGAATCGTATTAATTCTACTCACATTATGAAATAGTGCCCCCATATTATCATAGTGTTCAATTTGAGTTGTTGGTTTACTTCTTTTAAGACCAATTGATTTTAAAAAATTATCTGAGAAAGTATCCCAGTCTATATCTGGATATGACACATAATGTGCATTTAAGTTACCAGAGGCACCACCAAATTTTCCATTATTTGGAATACTTTTTAACATATCAAGCTGTTTAATTATTCTTTCATTAAATACTAAAAACTCTTTGCCAAATGTGGTTGGAGTAGCCGATTGCCCATGGGTTCTTGATATCATTGGAATATTTTTCATTGAAATTGATTTTTCACTAATTTCTTTTATTGTATTTTCGAAAGAAGGGATAATAACTTTATTCAATGAATCTTTTATCATTAATGGGACAGCTGTATTATTTATATCCTGAGATGTTAAACCAAAATGTATATATTCTTTGAATTCTTTAAGATTTATTTTATCAAATTCTTCTTTAATGAAATATTCTACAGCTTTAACATCATGATTAATTTTTTTTTCAATTTCTTTGATTCTTAAGGCATCATCTTCACTAAAATTTTTAATAATTTTTTCAACCTTTTTTAAATTATTTTCAGAAATTTCATTGAGAGGTTTTACTTTATTTTTTGCTAGCTCAATAAAATATTTAATTTCAACAAAAACTCTATATTTTATAAGTGCAAACTCAGAAAAATAATTTTGCAATTGAAATGTTTTATTTGAGTATCTACCGTCAACTGGAGATATTGATAGTAGACTTTTCGAGATTGAATTCATTTACAAATTTAGATAAATATTGTAACAGATCACATATATTCACGTTATTAAGATTAAAAAAATGCATTATGGAAAATAAAGTTGATGTTAAAATTGAGATGGATGGTGAGAATTTCGCATTTCAAATGCATAAATCTGAAACAGTTTTAGATTCTGCACTTGAAAATGATATTGATTTACCTTATTCATGTCAAAGTGGTGTCTGTACAGCATGTCAAGGAAAGCTAATCAAAGGTTCTGTTGAAATGGAAACAAGTGATGGGCTATCAGATGAGGAAATATCGGAAGGCTTTATTTTATGTTGTCAGTCTAAACCTACATCAGATTTAATTGAAGTTGAGATTGATTAAAGCTAAAATTTACAACTTGTTAATAGCATATTTCTTTGAAATATTTAAAATAATATAATACATTTGCTGATAATTTTTGCTGAAAAATAATTCATGAGACAACTTAAAATAACTCAATCAATAACTAATAGGAGAGAAAGTCATACCCTCGAAAAATACTTTACTGAGGTAAGTGGTGTCCCTATGATCACACCCGAAGAAGAGGTGAGGTTAGCAAAAGAAATTAAAAAAGATAATCAAGACGCACTTGACAAACTAGTTAGGGCGAATTTAAGGTTCGTCGTATCTGTTGCAAAACAATATCAAAATAGAAGCCTTCCTTTAAATGATCTTATTAATGAAGGTAATCTTGGTTTAATTAAGGCTGCCAAAAAATTTGATGAAACTAAAGGATTTAAATTTATTTCATATGCAGTATGGTGGATCAGACAGTCTATTATGCAAGCACTTGCTGAACAATCTAGGATAGTAAGATTGCCTATGAATAAATCTGGTGCAATTAACCAAATCAGAAGGGCATATGCTGAATTAGAGCAAAAGTATGAACGTGAACCTACAGAGGAGGAAATTGCAGAAAACTTGGATATGAAAACTACTGAAGTTAGAAGTACTCTTGGTGCTGAAGTTAAACAAATGTCTATGGATGCTCCATTTGGTGAGGATGATTCAGGATCATTACTTGACGTTTTAGAAAATAATTCTGAGGGTCCAACAGATACTGGATTAGTATTTAATCATTCGCTAAAAATAGAGACTATGAGAGCATTATCTACTCTTACACCTCGTGAAAGAGATGTAGTTCTTATGAGTTTTGGTATTGGTTTTGATAACCCATATACTTTAGAAGAAATTGGTGATGTTATGGGATTAACAAGGGAAAGAGTAAGACAGATTAGAGAAAAAGCTCTACAAAAATTAAGAGAACCTGGAAAAAACAGGAGATTAAAAGAATTCTGCGCTAATTAAATATTTATATTCCTTCTTTTTATATAAAAATTTCACTTGTTAGATTAACTAACAAAACTTATATTACGTATAGTTTATGTTGTTAATCATCTCTTACTAATATTATGAAATTTTTTAATTTAAATATTCTTCTTTTACTTGTACTTATTTCTTGTAATAAAATAGATAATAATAGTACATATAAACCAAAAAAGTCAAAAAAGTCAATAACCGTTGGCGATGCCAGATATGATGGCCCTGAAAAATATATGTATTATCATGCTGCCGTTAAACATGGAAGTATTGATGTAAATAAACCATCTAGATTCAACTCGTATAAACCTGATTATAAAAGATTAGAATTAGAAAAATCATTAAAAAGACTTAATAATAAATACTCAAGATCAACTGGTAATTCAAACCCAAGATTTTCTACATACGCTAAGGATAATGCTGTTTTTATTGAAAGAGGACCTTATAATGCTCCAGGAAGGACTAGAGCCTTACTAATAGATGCAAGTGATCCGTCTAAAGATACATGGATTGCAGGAAGTGTAGGTGGTGGAGTTTGGAAAAGTACAGATGGTGGAACGTCTTGGGTTAGTATTTCAAATGATATGGATAATATTGCTATATCATGGTTAGGTCAATCCAAATCTAATACTGATGTTTTATATGCTGCAACAGGTGAAAATTGGATAGGTACTCTGGGAGATATTTCAGGAGCTGGTGTTTATAAATCTGTAAATGGTGGAGCTAATTGGACTAATATATCTACAAAAGATAATTCTGGTTATGTAGACTCTAGATTCTCAAATGTTAGTAGATTAATTGTTGATCCAAATAATTCAGAAATAGTTGTGATAAGTACAGTTGGAGGAGGAGGTAGCTTTATATTTAAAACTATAGATGGAGGAACATCATGGACAAAAGTTTTTGAGTCTACAGCAAGAATTCAACAAATTATTGCAGCACCCTCAGATTTTAATATTCAGTATGGAGTACAAAGAGGTGTAGGTGTTATAAGATCAATTGATGCTGGTTCTTCTTGGGCTAATCCTGGCGGAATAGGTTTAGCAGGTACTGTTGCTTACAATAATGATGGAGGTATTTTGTCTGGAGGTGGTGGTGGTGCATTTGGTAGAATAGAGCTTGCTGTTTCACATCAAAATCCAGATATTGTATTTGTTGGAATTGATGGAGATGCTGCGTCTTTTTTAAAAGTATCTTATAATGGAGGAACCACTTGGAATTTATTAAAAAATAATGATAACACGGATGATGATTGGTTATCCCCTCAAGGTTGGTTTGATAACACATTAACTGTTAACCCTTTCAATGATAGTATTGTGTATTATGCTGGAAGAGATGCAAGTAAAGCCACAATTTTATCTGATCCTGGTACAACATTTTCTGGCTCAACAACAAAAGTTACGTTAGATAACACAACTTCACATATGAATTTGGTTAATATTTGGGGAGGTTCTGCAATTTCTCCAGACGAAACTGAATGGAATAATAATTCAGATAATCCAGATCTGATAGATATTGAGGTGAGATTTGGTCCAGGAAAACGACAAAAAGCTTATAGGTTTTCAGTGCCTGAAGGTTCAACTTCTGGTGTGACTCACGATGAATATAACTACGAAGGTGTAGTAGAGGTTCCATTTGAAGTATGGAATATTTCGACAGATCCTGAACAACAACTTACTGTTTCCTTTAGAGATAATGCAAGTGATGGAGAATTTAATTTACTCGCTGCCCAAGGTGACAGTAGAGAATATATATTTCCTCAATCACTTCCTTATGACCCTGATATGAATCAATCTGAAATAATTGGTGATGGATCTCCTGGTAATGTAAGTTCACTTTATGGTCAGTTACATAAATCATTATTTCTTATATGGCCATTTCTTGCAGACGGTGTATCATGGGATTCGCAAAACATTCCTGAATCAAAAATTAAAATTGAGTTTATTGATGCAACTTATAAGACGTTAAAGAAATCTGTTCAATTTATGACTAATCAATATGATAATGGTGGTGATTTTGATATAAATGAAAATGTTCATGTTGACCATCATAACTTAGGTACAATTGTTGATTCGGAAGTAGACAGTACCTTTAGAATATACCTTACTACTGATGGTGGAATTTATTATACTATTTCAGACAAAGACCCAGGATCAAAAGATGATCACTTTAAAAGAGCTGGGTTAATTTCTGATATAATGTTTGCTCCTGCGGGAGGATATAATACAACTCAATTTTATGGTGCAGATAAAATTGCAGGATTTGATCAGTATATTGCTGGAGCACAAGATAATGGAACATTTTATTCTCCAAGAAATCAAGACGCAAGTGATACAACTAATTATTTCCATCCAATAGGTGGTGATGGTTTTGAAGTTATTGCTCACTTTACTGATTCTGATAAGATGTTTGGAGGATACCAGGGAAATAATTTATATTATACACATAATGGTGGTTCAAGCTGGAGTTATATTGGTGGTTTATTAACTGGTAGCGGTCCATTTATCAATAGAGCATCAACTTCTTATCAAGATCCTGATATATTATATACAATTTCTTCTTCAGGTGTAGACAAATCAACAGACTTTGGAATTTCTTGGGATCATACTCAAATAGGCGGTACTTGGGGTAATAGTTTTTGGAGCGGTGCCGATGTTGAAGTATCCCTAGCAAACCCTAGATTTGTTTATGCTGGAGGTGTTATGGATAATACAGCTGATATTTTCATATCTAAAGACTGGGGTGCTACATTTGATCCTGTATCAAAATTTGCAAATTTAGGTACGATAACTGGTTTATATTCACATCCTAATGAGGATTCAACGGCATATATATTATTTGGTA
>MDTG01229455.1_pt1 | contig 13387 bp, 10 predicted proteins | sample 811421 | NCBI WGS metagenome assembly MDTG01 (sample SAMN05326645, study PRJNA326480) | marine metagenome | isolation source: seawater | place: Pacific Ocean: South East | collected 2011 | reverse complement strand
TCCAACGGAATTGAATCCTACTCTCCCCTCCTCGGCTGTGACCTCAATTCGGTCGTCTTCACCGACCTTGGCAATCTCGCCCTGGACACGGAAGATGCGGAAAAAATTTCAAGGCGGGTCGACGACGCCTGCCACCAACTTTTCGTGGACGAGGTCATCCCAATCTTGCTGGGAGGCGAACACTCTTTCACCCCGGGGGCGGTAGCCGCCGCCCTCAGGCACCATCCCGACCTCACCGTCCTCCAGCTGGACGCCCATGCTGACCTCCGGGAAGAGTGGACTGCCAGTCGGTGGAGCCACGCGTGCACGATGCGGCGGATCATGGATATCCTCCCTCCGGAACGCCTGCTGCAATGCGGAATTCGATCCGGGACCGCAGAGGAATTCGCAGAACTTCGTAACTCGGGACGGCTCGTTCCCGCTGATGCAGACAGGCTCCTGCCCGCCCTCAAGGCTCTCGGAGATGCTCCCCTCTACCTGACCTTCGACCTCGACCTCTTTGATCCCGCTGCCTTCCCCGGCACGGGAACTCCTGAACCCGGTGGAATCGACTGGAAGACCTTCGAGAACATCATCCAGATCGTGCCCTGGCAACGCGTCGTAGCTTGCGATATCGTCGAGCTCGCTCCGGCTCTGGATCCATCCGGTTGCTCCGCCCTGCTGGCGGCCAAGGTCGTTCGGGAGATCGTGCTTTCCCTTGCCGAGCCTCAAACTTCCGCTGGACAAAACCGCTGAGACCCCATCTGGCCGTAGAAAGGGGGTGGACTACTGCGTCATCGCTACCGCGTTGGCTGCTGCATAGTCCCTGGCATGGGTCAGGCTAATCTTGATCTCCTCAATTCCATGCTCACTGGCGAATTCATGTCCGCGGCCCTGCAGCACCAGCCTGGGCTCTCCCGAATTCAACCGCGTGATCTCAATATCGTGCCAGCCCAGCAGCTCTCCAATCCCCGTTCCCAGGGCCTTGCTCACGGCTTCCTTTGCCGCCCACCGGGCAGCAAAGTGCGCAGCTGGTCGCTGTTGCGAAGAACAGTAGGCCCGTTCGCCTTCCGTAAAGATTCGTCTCAGGAAGCGCCCCCCGAACTCGTGCATTACCTCTTCGATCCGTTCCACCTCGATCACATCGATGCCAATGCCAAAGATCTTCATGACTCCCCTTTTACCCGGCCATCGCTCCCACCATCTCGCGAACCGCATTTTCCAGGCCTACCATGATCGCACGGGAAACGATGCTATGCCCGATATTGAGCTCAGCGAGGTGGGGCACCACGAGAATCCTCGAAATATTTTCATAATTGATTCCATGACCCGCGTTGACCTGGAGTCCCAGTTCATGCCCGAGGCACGCTCCTTCGGTCAGGCGTTCAACCTCAGCGTCCTGTTCGGCTCCGGCCAGGTTGGCAAAACATCCGGTGTGAAGCTCGATCATCTCGGCATCGAGATCGGCAGAGGCCCGGATCTGGCGCTCTTCGGGATCGATAAACATACTCACTTGGCACCCGGCCGCACGCAAGGTTGTCACTGTCGCCCGCAGACTTTCCTTCTGCCCCGCCACATCAAGGCCTCCCTCAGTCGTGATTTCCTGACGGTTCTCAGGCACAAGGCACACGAAGTCCGGAGCGAGCTGGAGAGCAATACCAATCATTTCTGCCGTGCTGGCCATTTCAAAATTGATCGGTAGATCGCACGCCTCCTTCACCCGCAGGACGTCCCGTTCCTGCACGTGCCGACGATCTCCCCGCACATGGAGGGTAATCGAGTCTGCACCCCCGGCCTTTGCGGCAAGGGCAGCAGCCACGATGTCTGGCTCCGCGTTCGGAGAATCCAGCATGGTGGCATAACGGGCCTGCCGCAGCGTGGCCACGTGGTCGATGTTGACTCCTAACTTCAGCATCGCGCCCCTGATCTCACTTTACCCCAAATTGGGAATCTGAAGTCTTAAAATTGATCACTTCTCCCTAGTGCCTGAAATGCCGGTGACCGGTAAACACCATGGACAGTCCCGCTTCGTTAGCGGCCTCGATTACTTCCCCATCCCTCACCGACCCTCCAGGCTGGATACAGGCGGTAGCGCCGGCCTTGATTGCCGCTTCCAGACCATCGGCAAAGGGGAACATGGCATCCGAGGCAATGACACTTCCCTTAAGTGAGAGCCCCGCTTCTTCAGCCTTCCACACCGCAATTCGGGAGGAGTCTACCCGGCTCATCTGGCCTGCTCCGATCCCAATGGTCCGATCCGTGGAGGCAAAGACGATGGCATTTGATTTTACATGCTTCACAACCCTCCACCCGAATCGCATGGCCTGCAGTTCTTTCTCGGTTGGCGGGCGCTCGGTTACGACCTTCTCTTCAAGCTTTTCCAGTCCCATGGTGGTGTGGTCGCGATCCATTACCATCAACCCCCCGGGGGCTGAGCGCAGAACAGGCTCCCGTTTCGCCTGCTGGTAACCCTCGTGCATCTTCATCAGGCGGAGGTTCTTCTTTTTCTGCAGAATAGCCCGCGCTTCCGACTCGAAGTCCGGCGCGATAATGACGTCGGTAAAGATTTCGCTGATCACCCGTGCCAGACTCTCCGTGAGAGGGCGGTTACACACGATGACCCCTCCAAAGGGTGCCTGCCGGTCGGTCTCAAAGGCCTTCTGCCATGCCATTCGCAGATCTTCATCATCCTGCCCCACTCCACATGGATTAGTGTGCTTTAAAATGGCCACCGTGGGCCGACGAAAGTCCAGGATCAGGTCCGCGGCCGCTTCGAGGTCGAGGATATTCGTATAGCTGAGCTCCTTGCCCTGGAGCTTGCTGAAGCTATCAGTGAATGAGCCGTAGAGCCTGGCCTTCTGATGCGGGTTGTCACCATAGCGTAATTCACGCTCCAGCGGCAAGGTGGCCGAGAAGCAGGCCGTCGTACTATCGTCACACTTCCCGAGATAATTGGAAATCGCGGTGTCGTAGGCCGATGTCCTTCTGAAAACCTTGACCGCAAGCTCCTCACGAAGGCGCAGGCTCGTATCCCCTTCGTGGCTTCTCATCTCCTCCAGGACGCGTTCGTAGTCATCCGGCTCAGTGACTACCGTGACCGCACTGGCATTCTTGGCTGCACTGCGCAGCATCGAAGGACCTCCGATGTCAATCTGCTCAATGGCCTGCTCCATTGTGACTCCTTCGCTCGCTACCGTCTCCTCGAAGGGATAGAGATTGACTACAACCAGATCGATTGGCTCGATTGAGTTCTCCTTTGCCTGCCTGACATGCTCCTCGGAATCACGCTTATGCAGAAGTCCCCCATGCACCTTGGGATGAAGGGTTTTTACCCGTCCCTCGAAAAGCTCCGGGGCCTCGGTGAAATCCGAGACGTCCATCACCGGCAATCCTGCCTCCCGCAGGGCCTTTGCCGTTCCCCCGGTCGAGAGCAACTCGACCGCGAATTCGTCGTGTAGGATCCTCGCAAAATCGACCAGGCCCGATTTATTCGAAACCGAAAGAAGCGCGCGTTGAATAGCCATCGGCTGGCTGCCTATCCCTGCTCCCCACCCACCGCAAGCGCATTATCCTCGTTCTTCGGGCTTGACGACTGACAAGAGCCCCCTGCGGTAGATTTGCCCAGTCCCGCCGGCCCGGCAAAACCTATCGCTTTTCCTGCCTGGAACAGTCTGAATCACGCGCCTCCAAGAAAGCAAACACCCTGAAAACGAGCCTCTCCAAGATTTTTCCGGGCTAGTTCTCAGGCCCCACAAACTGCCAGCCAGTCCCAGGGGCCTGCCCTCCCCAGCCAGGCCGGGGGGTTATCGATCTCTTCCTCCCAGGAGTATTGCAGCCTCCGCACCCGCAGCAGCTCCAGTCCATGGTCGGCGAGGGTGATTCCCAATTCCCCACGCATCCAGTATTTAGTGGGAACACTACCTACCCTGATCACTCCGTCGGTAAAGGAAACCACTTCCTCCCGCAGGGCCCGTTCGGCCTCCGTCTTACTCAGGCCGTCTGGCCGTCCGGAACGCTCGCGGATTATCCGCAGGGTGTGGTACACATGAAACACTGATTCCAGGGCCGGCACCACGATCAAAGCCGTTCCGCCTGGCTCAAGAACGGAACGGAGAGAGCGCAGCATCCCCTGACGCTTCCGGCTATCCGGGTCGATCAGGGCATTAATGGAACAGGCTACTTCCACCCGGAAAGGCAACTGACAACCTCTGGTCAGATCGCGACAAGTATAGGTTATCTTACGGCTGGGGTATCGTTCCCTCGCCAGCTTCAGCAGCTGTCGTGCGTAGTCGATGGCAAACACTTCCTCAAAGTGTCTCACCAGCAACGGTAGCATGCTGCCCGGCCCACACCCCAGGTCGGCAACCCTTCGCCCGGAACCACCCAGTCGCGCCAGCTCCTCAGCAAGTGCCCCGGCCCGGTCCTCCCGCACGATTTCTAACAGATTTCGCTCGTATTCTTTCGCCTGCGAGTCCCAGTAATCCCGATCCACGCCTCATCAAAGCAAAGTCCATGAGCCTGTGCTACCTCCAACTCAGTTCTTCCCGGCAACCGGGGACCTGATTCATCCTTCCCGGCTCTCAAATTGGACTCTCCTGCAGGCTCTGGCCCGTTCCGGCCCACGAGGAGACTCCGGTTCCCGGAAAACTTTTGATGTATGGCCTACCAGCCAAACATGTTAATTCCGACCACGCTTCCCTCCACACAGTGTTCGAACTCCTTGCCACCGATCGTCATTCAAAGGCACGCCGCGGTCGCCTGCTCACCGCCCACGGGCGAGTGGAGACTCCCGTTTTCATGCCGGTCGGGACACAGGGTTCGGTTAAAACTCTGCACCCTGACGAATTGCGACTCCTCGATGCCGAAATCATCCTCGGCAATACCTATCATCTCTGGCTCAGGCCCGGGGAGGAGGTCATCCACCAACTCGGTGGGCTTCATCAGTTTTCCGCCTGGGAACGTCCGCTCCTGACTGATTCAGGCGGTTTTCAGGTCTGGTCTCTGGCCAAACTGCGTAAGATCACGGAACAAGGTGCACACTTCCAGAACCACCTCGACGGCACTCCGATGCTTCTTACCCCCGAAAAAAGCATGGAGATCCAGGCTGCCCTCGGCTCCGACATCGCGATGCTTTTCGATGAGTGCCCCCCCTACCCCTGTGAGCGGGCATACGCCGAGCATTCCACTGGCCTGACCAGCCGCTGGGCGGAACGATGCCTTTCATGGCACCGGGAGCACTCAGCCAGCCATTTCCCACTTTCCCGCCACCCGCTCACGAGCGCGCGGCGACAACAGACCTTCGCCATCGTGCAGGGCTCCGTCTACGCAGATCTTCGAGAACAGTCCGCCCGCGACCTCTGCTCTCTGGGCTTCGACGGTTACGCCATCGGCGGGGTCTCGGTCGGCGAACCGGAACGGGAAATGTTCAACGCGATCGATCATACCGAGCCCTTTCTTCCTGCCAGCAAGCCGCGCTATGCGATGGGCCTCGGAACTCCTCCGCAGATCCTCGAGATGATCGGGCGCGGGGTGGACATGTTTGATTGCGTCCACCCTACGCGCTCGGCCCGCCACGGACTCGCCTTTACTGCCGACGGCCCCATTCATATTAAGAACGCCCGGTTCAGGGGTGATTCGGCCGCCTTGACGGAGGATTGCCACCCACACCTTGCTCAGTTCTCCCGCGCCTACCTGCGCCATCTCTTCAAGGCTGGAGAAATGCTGGCTTTGCGATTGCTTTCCTTCCACAATCTTGATTTCTACCTTCGCCTCATGCGCCGCGCACGGGAAGCCATCGAAGCTGGCAGTTTCAAGGATTTCCAAGCTTCCTTCTGCGAACGCTACAACTACCAGGCCTAATGAAATATTATTCTCTCATCGCCGCTGCACCCCCCTCCGAGGGAGCCCAGCAGAATCCCATGGGAAGCATGTGGGTCATGCTCATCCTGATGTTCGTGATCATGTACTTCCTGATCATTCGTCCCCAGTCCAGACAGCGGAAGGAACAGGCCGCGCGGGTGGCGTCGCTTGAAAAGGGAGACAGGATCATCACCATCGGCGGGCTGCATGGCGTCGTCCACCAAGTCGGAAAGTCGACCGTCACCATCAAACTCTCCGAGGGAGTCTTCGTCCCATTCGAAAAGGAAGCGGTTCGCTCCGTTACCAAGGTTGGCAAGGGCAACAAGAAGGACGACCATTCCGAAGAGGAGGAACACGGCAGTGGCGAACAGTAGCCGGGGCCGCCCGTAACCTCGCGCTCTGCGTGAAACAGGGGGCGGGATTGATCCCCGGATATCAACTGCCGAACTGGACCTGATCGCAAGGGAGAGGCCCGGCCAGCCAGCCGAATTTCTCCCCATGCGAAAAAAGGTCACCTTCACCAGAAAGCACCTTGGGGAGGCCCATTCCGATCGGATCGCTGGAACCCCGTCCGGCCTCTGAAGTCCATCTCCAACGGCAAGAAGATGAGATTACCCCCCGCTGCATTGAAAAGAGAGGGCAGGGACCTGATACCATCCGAACTGAAAAAATCGACTTCCCGACTCATTTCCGGGCCACCTTACGTGCCTTCCTCATCGAGGGTGCGAACCATTGCGACTTCCTCTCAGCTTCACTCAGAAAGCGCTTCTCGACCGAAGTTGTGATACAGTCCTGCCAAGCCCTCGCATCCTCCTGAATCCCTCGTGTCCTCAACGAACAAGATCCTTGCTATCCTGTGTCTCGCCTGCTGCGTGCTGGCTCTCACTCTCCCGGGCTGCAAGTCCAAGACCAAGCCTAACTTTGAGGCCATCCTGTCCCTGCCTCCCGATCAACCCTCCCTCTCCGAGACCTCCCTCGCTGCTGAACTGGAGGACCGCGCACGGGCACTCGGGATCACAGCTACAGCCGAAGCGGGAGTGCCCGGCGACCAGCGCCTTGTCGTGCGGCTCCGGGCTGCAGGCAAGGACGAGGCCCTCGCCCATCTCGACGCCCTCTGCGAGACCGGGAAAATCAGCATCCGGACTGTTCACGATCGCACCGCCTTCCTGCTCGATATCGCTCGTAGCGACCCTTCACAGTTTCCAGACGATCACGAAATCCTCTCTTCCGAGCACAGTCAGGGAAAACCGGTGAAAATGGAAAAACTGGCTGTATCGCGGTCCGAAATCGTCAACACGGGCCACGTGGAGAGCGCCCAGGCAAGCCGCGGAAAGGATCATATGGTACGTATCTCACTAAGTAGCAACGGGGGAGAGCTCATGAGGGCCGCCACTGAAAAAATGCGAAAAGGCCGCTCGCGACTTGCCATCATCTACGATGAACGGATTATCAGCGCCCCGGTCGTGGCCGAGGAAATCTGGTCCCAGCTCACCCTCGAGGGCTTCAGCACCTTCGAGGAAGCCCAGTCCCTTGCTGCCGCCCTCACAACACCCCTTTCCGCCAATCTCCTGATCGAATCCTTAAAGCCGCTTGCACCACAGGCCAAGAAGCCTTAGCGATCCCCACCTCCACAGCCCCACCAAATGCAACCCACGATCGTCTTCCTCGCAGGCCTCCTGATCCTGGCCCTTCTCTTCTGGTATCTCGCCAGCGATGAAATCAGTCGCAAGCGCAAGATCGGGACCATCCTCATCCTGGGCATCATCAGCCTCTGTGTCTGGTCCCTTGCGCCCCGGACGGAGGATTCCGGTTTCCGCCCGGCAGAACTGGTGGAGATGCCAGGGGGCGGCTATGAACTTTCAGTCGAGGTTGTTGCGGCCACCGACAGGAAGGGCAAGGAAATCGCAATCGAGCAGGAGACCCTGGACACCAGGGTTCGTGCTCTCCAGAAGCGGCTCAAGATTACCGCCAAAGGAGCTACGTTCTCATCCGCACTGCCCAAGACTATCACGATCAGCATGCCAGGCTTCACCAGGGAAGAGGCCGAAGAAGTCAGGTCTAACGTGATCGCCCCTCAGCCGGTGGGCGCTCTCAAGCCAGGCATCGACCTCGCTGGGGGGGCATCCTTCACCCTGCAGGTCCAGCCCAAGGAGGACGACGAGACAGGAGAAATCTTCGATGTGACGGCCGACTCCATCCAGAAGGCGATCGAAACCCTGCAGGGACGCCTGAATCCCGATGGCACCAAGGACATGCTCATCCAGCCACAGGGGGAAGACATGATCATCATCGAAATGCCAGGAGTCTCCGAAGAAGAGGCCGCCTGGGTGCGGGATATCATCCAGAAGGAGTCCGTCCTCGAACTTCGAGCCGTTCACCCCCAATCTGACCAACTCGCCCCCAAGGTAGCAACTCGCGAAGAGGTCATTCCCGGCTACAAGCTCTATAATCACACCTACACCAACGACCGGACTGGAGAGGAAGTCACCGACCAGCTGCTGCTGGAGCGTCGTAACAAGATCGAGGGGAAACACGTCAAGAACGCCTTTCCTGATCTCAGCACCGCGGGAGTCGTCCGGGTCGAGCTAACAGGCACGGGCGGCAAGTTCATGCGGGACCTCACCGCACCGATGACCAAGGGGCGGGACCGCATGGCCATCGTCCTCGACGGAAACGTAAACAGCGCACCTGTCGTCCAGGCCACTCTCTCCCGGAACTTTATCATCCAGGGTATGGGCGATGCCGAGGAATGCCGCAATCTGTCCGCAACCCTGATGAACCCCCTTGAAAACCCCCTCAAGATTCTCAAGGAGTCTACGGTCACTGCCCGCCTCGGCGCTGCCACCGTCAGCCAGGGAATCTACGCTGGAATCGCCGGCGTGGGTCTTACTCTCATCTTCCTGATCATCTATTACCGGATCGCAGGGCTGATCGCCCTTGTCGGACTCAGCGTAAACGTGCTCATCCTCTTCGGTGCGATGGCCATGTTCGAGTTCACCTTCACCCTGCCTGGGATCGCCGGAATCATTTTGACAATCGGAGTTGCGGTCGATGCCAACGTCCTCATCTATGAACGGCTCCGGGAAGAATTGAAGCAGGGCAAATCTGTGGGCTCTGCCATTCAGGCCGCCTACGAGAAGGCCTTCACCGCGATTTTTGATGCTAATATCACCACCCTTATCACCGCTATCATCCTGTTCTGGCGTGCTTCGGGCACGGTCAAGGGCTTTGCTATCACCCTCACGATCGGAATCCTGGCCTCCATGTTCGCCGCCCTCGTGGTCACCCGCGTGGTCTTCTGGTGGACCGCCCGCGGTCCTGAACAGGGAGTTCGGAAGCTCAAATTCCTGAATATAATCCCCAGCAAGATAATTGGCTTCATGGGAATGCGGCGGATCGCCTTCTTCGCCTCCACGGCTCTTCTGGTGGGCAGTCTCTCGATCGTCGGACTCAAGGGCGAAAACGCCCTCGGAATCGACTTTGCAGGCGGTGCCCTGGTTCAGTTCCAGACCCAGGATCAGCGGGTCGAAGAATCCGAGGCAGCTGCGGCCCTCGAGGTTCTCGACCTCAAGAAAGCCCCCATCATCCAGAACGAGACTCTGCCCGCACCGGACAGCTCCGAAATCCTGTCGATTCGTTGCGCCGACGAGGATGCGGGATTAGTTGTAGACACCTTGCGCGGGCAAATCGATCTCCTGTCCAGGAAGAAACCGGGCGCCACGGAAGGCGAAGCGAACCCCGCAAATGGACCAGACCCGGAGGGGCCTTCCGGGGAGGAGTGGCTCTATGATTCCTCCCGGGACACGGTCGAGGCCAGTCTGGGAAAGGACTTTCTTGTCAATTCCCTCATCGCACTGGGACTCGGCCTGGTCGCCATCCTCGTCTACATCACCGTACGTTTCGAATTTTCATTCGCGGTTGGGGCATTTGCTGCACTCTTCCATGATGTCATCATCTGCATCGGCGCGGTCATCGGGCTGGGGGCACTCTTCGGGGTCGGCAGTGAGCTGTCCCTCATTCATGTCGGCGCTTTCCTGACCATTGCCGGTTACTCAATCAACGACACCATCGTGGTTTTTGACCGCATCCGGGAGACTCTCCGCATGAAACGGGGTGAAGTGGAAGACGTGATGAATATTGCCATCAACGCAACCCTCTCGCGGACAATCCTGACCTCGGTGACCACGTTCGTGGCCGTCCTCGTCCTCTTCATTTTCGGTGGACCGGCCCTCAAGGCCTTCTCTTTCGCCATCATGATCGGGGTGGTAGTGGGAACATACTCCTCGATCTTCGTCGCTTCTCCCATCGTGCTGATCTGGAGCCGCATGCGGGGAACGAACCTGCGGCGGGAGCTTCTCGACGCAAATCTCGAGGCCCAGGTCAACCCGGCCCGGGGCTGAGCAGAAAACGCTCCTCAAGCGGTCGAATTGCGCGAGGCCAACGATCCGTTCTGCCGTGGAAAGGCGATTTCCGGCGTGTGCCTGCTGAGAGCCGACCTGGACGAGGTCACGCTGGGGAGCCCCTTCGGTCCCCTCCGGCCCCGCTACCCTGTTCGTTCCAACCGAAACCTTCCTAGAATTCCCCGGCCCACCTGCTAGGTTCTCCTTAGATACGCATGCTCTTTCGCGCCTTCTTCCTTGTCCTCCTTTTTTTCACTCCGGGGCTCTCGCTTTCGCAGGAGACAGCCCAGGATGTCACTCCGGCGCTACCAGCGAACCCTCTTCCGGAAGACGATGGCATCAGGGTATCTGTCCTCGGCTACCACGAGTTTTCCTCCAGGCTGGCACCTTCACAAATGCGGATCCGAACTGCCACTTTCCGTAAGCAGATGGAGGCTATCAAGAACCTTGGCCTTCCGGTCATCTCCCTCGCAGATTTCCTGGCCTGGAAGAAGGGTGAAAAGACAATCCCACCTCGCTCGATTGTCCTCACCATCGACGACGGATGGAAGTCAGTCTACACGGAGGCCTTCCCCATCCTGCAGGAGTTCAAGTTCCCCTTCACGGTATACCTCTACAGGAATTACGTTGATGGCGGTGGTCGAGCCCTGACCACCCCCATGATCAGAGAGATGCAGCGAAAGGGATGTACGATCGGGAGCCACTCCGTCTCCCACCCCTTCCCCGCTACCTTCAAGTATCACGCGCGGAAAGGGGACGACGCCTACGAGAAGTTCCTTCGCCGTGAATTCGGCGACTCGAAAAAGTTCCTTGAGGAAAAATTCGGCCAGCCCATATCCACTTACGCTTATCCCGGCGGATATCATAACGAGGGCATGTATCCGGTCGCGAAAGAGTATGGCTACGAGTATCTCTTCACCGTCCTCCCCGGCAAGATACGTCGTAATCTCGATAACAGGCGTCTTCCCCGTTACATCATTCATGGGAACTCCGACCTGCATTTCGAACAGGCTACCACTTTTAAATCCATCAGGGGGGCAGCCGCGGTAGCTGGAGCTGTTGTTCAAACCACTGCACACCCTGTCTTGCCCGCTCCCGGCAGCCGGATCGAAACCCGCCTGCCAACCATCAGCGCCGACCTCTCCGCAGTGAAGAACCTGGACCCATCCTCCGTTGTCATGCGGGTCTCAGGATTCGGCAAGGTCAAACACGCTTTCGACCCCTCGACCTCCCGTCTCAGCTGGACCGTAAACCGCCGCCTGCGCCATCGGATGTGTGAAATAAACGTCCAATGGCGCCTGACGGGCAGCACCAAATACGAGGATCCCATGCGCTGGAGTTTCCTGATTGAGCGGGAGGCCGCATACCAGGCGGGGGCCGGAGAATAGTTTATTTGAGATTGAGTTCCTTTCCATTGGGGGGCACTACCCCGGCAACCTGCTGACTCTCCCACCCTTCCCTCTACCGAGCCCTTCCCCTTCAAGTCCCCATGTTCTCCAGCCTCACCGACAAGCTCGATAAGACCTTCCGCAATCTGCGGGGCGTGGGTCGTATTTCAGAGAAAAACATCTCTGACGCCCTGCGGGAGATCCGTCTTGCCCTCCTCGAAGCGGACGTGGAATACAAGGTCGCCCAGACCTTCATCGAAAACGTCAAGAAGAAGGCCGTTGGAGAGGATGTCCTCAAGTCGATCAAGCCCGGAGAGCAGATCGTCAAGATTTTCCATGACGAGCTTACTTCACTGCTCGGCGGTGACCAGTCTCCGCTGGACCTCAATCCCCCGGCTCGGATTCTGCTCTGCGGACTTAACGGAGCTGGCAAGACCACCTCGGCAGGCAAACTGGCCCTGCGTCTTAAGAAAGAAGGACGCCGGCCCCTGCTCGTAGCCTGTGACCTCTATCGCCCAGCAGCCATAGACCAGCTCGCCACGATCGCGGAACAGGTCGACGTCCCCTGTTACATCCCCAAAGATGGAGAAAAAAACGTCATCAAGGCTGCCAAGGGAGCTCTCAAGTGGGCCGAGCAGCAATCCGGATCCTGTCTGATCTTCGACACGGCTGGCCGCCAGGAGGTGGACGAAAATCTGGTCAAGGAACTCCAGGATCTCCATAAGTTCCTGAAGCCCCGGGAAACTCTCCTCGTAGCTGACGCTGCCACCGGCCAGCAGGCCGTCAAAGTTGCGCAGACCTTCGACCAGGCCGTCGGCCTCAGCGGCATTATCCTCACCAAGCTGGACGGCGACGCTCGGGGGGGCGCGGCCCTCTCCATGCGGGCCATTACCGGCAAACCGATCAAGTATGTAGGTGAGGGAGAAAAATTAGAGCAGTTTGCCGAGTTTTATCCCGATCGCATGGCGGGACGTATCCTCGACATGGGGGATACAGTTTCCATGGTCGAACAGGTCGCCGAGGCTATCGACGAGGAGAAGGCCGCCAAGGCCGCGCGGCGACTCGAAAAGGGTCGCTTCGACTTCAATGACTTCCTCGAGCAGATGAAAATGCTCCAGAACCTGGGACCACTCGAAGGCATTCTCGGAATGCTTCCTGGGTTCAACAAGATTAAGAAGCAGCTTCCCTCTGACGCCCTGGATTCCAAGCGCATCAAGCATATGGAGGCCATCGTTCTCTCTATGACTCCCCGGGAGCGCACCCGTCCCGAGATAATCAAAGGAACCCGGCGTAAGCGGATCGCCAATGGATCAGGCCGCACACTGCTGGAGGTAAATCAACTTCTCAAGCAGTTCGGCATGATGCGCAAGATGATGAAGTCCAAGGGCAAGATGAAGAATATGATGAAGCAACTGGGCGCCCTCGGCGGCGGTGGAATGGGAGACATGGGGGGCATGGAGGACCTGATGGGAGGAATGGGGGGCAGTAAGGGTGGCGGACCTAAACTGCCATTCTGAAAAGAATTGCCTCCTCCCTCAAAAGAATCTCCCCCGGCCGGGGACCTCGCTTGAGCAAGCTGCCCCCGGCCTCTCCCTACTCGGCGTCCAGCCGTCCGGCAGCCCGGGAAGCCGCTCCCTTGGGTTTACCCTTGGTAGTATTCGCTGCCGTAAGGCGCATTCCAACCGGTTTGGAGACTCCAAACTCCTCCATCGTGACTCCATACATGACGTCCGCGCGATTCATCGTGCGCTTGTTATGCGT
>MDTG01288893.1_pt1 | contig 13388 bp, 16 predicted proteins | sample 811421 | NCBI WGS metagenome assembly MDTG01 (sample SAMN05326645, study PRJNA326480) | marine metagenome | isolation source: seawater | place: Pacific Ocean: South East | collected 2011 | reverse complement strand
TGTATATCATTGTGATAAATATTATTAGCTTCTAGACATTTATTAATTTTGTATAATTTTTTGAAAAAATCTAACATAGTATTATCGTCTCTAATTGATAACATACTATTAAAATTTTTTAAATATACGTATTCCATAAGAATATAAATTTCTACAATATTATCTCGTTCGGAGTCTTTAATAATACCAAATTTAAAAATTTTAGGTAAAATAAATCCACATTTTTTTCTTATATCATACGCTCTCCGGTTAAAATATATTTCAGATACTATTTTCATAGCTATTCCATAAAATTCATTAATACTAGAGATATCCATAGTTTTATATACTTTTAAGAATGTACTAGATATTCTAGAGTTATTTATAACTGTAGCTTTACTAGTAAGTAGTTCAGTAGTATATACTTTATCATTTCCATTTAATAATTTTACTTTTCTTTTTCTAGATGACATAAATTTATAGTCCCTTTCTTTCATAATTTTTGTCATATAGTTACGAGGATTAGTTAATTGATTATAGATATTTAAAAAAGCGTGTTTCATTCGTTTAACTACTTTTTCAGAAACATCCTCTCTAGATTTTTCACTAATTACTAGATCTATGTATTTATTGAATAAAGATTTATATAGAGGATCTCTAAGATTAAGCGATTGTATAATAGAACCCTTAGAAGATATAGTTGAAGATAATGATGTTGTAGAAGACACATTTGATGTTGTAGAAGTTTTAGAGTTTTTAGAGTTTTTAGAGTTTTTAGAGCTTATAGAACTTTTAGAGCTACTAGAACTTTTAGAGCTTCTAGAACTTTTAGAGCTTCTAGAACTTTTAGAAGTATTCAATTTACTAGAATGACGAGTAAAAATGGAAAGAGGTTTTACTGATAACATATATAATATAATATAATTATATTATATCATATATCGATTATTAAATTCTAGAACCAAGGTTTTAATTCAAGAGTTTTATTTTTAGAGTTAGATAATATAGGTAAATCTTGTGGTACAGCTAAAGTACTAATATCTTCTCTATATTTTAAATAACTAGTAATCTGATTGTGTATAATTTTAACACAAGAATTTATAACACATTGATTGAATTTATTTAATTGTTCATTATCAGAGATTGTTGGTTGACTAATATATCTACTCATAAACTCATCTCTATTGGGATTCATAAATATATTTCTCATAATTCCCAGCAATTGTTCAGTGTTTTGTTTTTCTATAATAATATTACTTTTATCATATACACCCTTTATAATTAATATATGTAAATTATTTATATTTTGATTAGAAAAAAATGCATCAGATAAAGGAGTTGATTCTATGCTACCAATGTCTATTCTACCAATAGTATTTACAGTTTTAACAGGAATTTTATCCATAAGTTTAAATTTATTATTAATTGTTTCATTTTTTTTATTATCTAAAATATCTACTAAACCGTTTGAACAAATCATACAATAATATAATATACTATTATATTATATTTGTATTTAAAAAAACAAATAAAATATAATTATTATATTTTATAATATTATATAATGAATGAATTTAATATGATAGTTTTAAATGTAGCAGTAGTAGTTTTTATAATATCTTTAGTGGTTGTAGGAATTATACTATACTTTTCTGTAAGAAATTCTAATTTTCCACCATATGATTCTCAATGTCCAACATATTATAAAGCCGATGCAGATAATAATTGTGTATTTGATAATACTACATATAATCCAAGTCCTGGTAATTTTTTTCCATCCATGGCTGTAGAATCTACATCTGGCAGTGATTGTACAAAGGTTCCTATAAATAGTTTTTATGGAGATGGATTTTCAGACGATGAAGTACTATGTGCAAAAAATAGATGGGCTAAGCGCTGTAAAGTATATTGGGATGGTGTAAGTAATAATTCAAGAGCATGTTACAATGTGTCAAATTCATTATTTCCTGGAAGCACTAAAACTTACTAATATATTTAGTTTTATATATTTTAACTGTTAATTAAATTATATAAAGATATATATTTTAATTAATATAAATTATAGTTATGGGAAAAAAAAAATCTAAAAAAAATCTACCATTTGTAAGTATATGTACTCCAACATTTAATCGAAGACCATTTTTTGAATATACTATTAAATGTTTTTTACATCAAGATTATCCTAATGAAAGAATGGAATGGATAATAATAGATGATGGTACAGATAAAATAGAAGATTTAGTAAAAGATATTTCTAATGTTAAATATTATAAATATGATGAGAAAATGTCACTTGGTAAAAAACGTAATATAATGCATGAAAAAAGTAAAGGAGATATATTAGTGTATATGGACGATGACGATTACTATCCACAAGAAAGGGTATCACATGCAGTTAATATGTTACAAACTCATCCAAATGCAATGTGCGCTGGTTCTAGTGAAATTTATATTTATTTTAAACATATAGACAAAATGTATCAATTTGGTCCATACGGTCCGAATCATGCAACAGCAGGTACATTTGCATTTAAAAGAAAATTATTAGAAAATCATCGTTATAATGATGATGCTGCTTTAGCCGAGGAAAAAGAATTTTTAAAGAACTATACAGTGCCTTTTGTACAACTAGAACCAAAAAAAACAATTTTAGTTTTTTCACATAGACACAATACATTTGATAAAAAAAAATTATTAGAGCAACCAGATAATCATGTCCAAAAGCCTAGTGATAAGACAGTAGATTATTTTATAAAAGAAAAAGATTTTAAAGATTTTTATATGAATAAAATAGAAATATTACTATTAAATTATAAACCGGGAGAACCCGAAATGAAACCTGATGTACTTAATCAAATAAAGAAAATAGACGAAGAAAGAAAAAAACGAAATGAAGAACTTGTTAAACTTAACACTGGGCAAATATCAATTAACAGGGATGGTCAAACTATACCTTTAAATAATCAACAAATAGTAAATATATTACAACAACAACAGTCTAAATTACAAGAATTATCACAATTGCTAGTTCAAAAAGATGAAGAAATTAGCAATTTATCTAAGAAAGTAGAAGCTTACTCTAAACAAGAAGATAACAACTCTAATAATTTAAAAAGATTATTAGCATTATTGATTGAAAAAGATAAACAACTAAAACAACTAAAAGAAGCAAAATAGTAAATACTATATAATATTTACCGGTTAAGATTCATATTCTATTATATTAGAAATAAATTTTAGAATTCTATTTATATCAAGACTAGTTATATTATATTTATCTATTAGATAATTAATATTTTCATTAGTATAATAATTTTTTAAATTATAGAAAAGAAGAAATAAATCTTTTTTATCTACATCTATATTTTGACACATATTTATTAAAAATGTATAATTATTAAACTCACTGCTATATTTAGTTAAAATCTTAGTAAATCTGATATTATTTAATTTAACTATATGTTTAATTTTATTATTATAAATAAATTTATGAAAGATTGTATTATTATAAAGTACTTTTATTTTAAAACTAATTTCATTTAATTGCCATAATTGTTTTTGGAAAATAATTCTATCCATGTAATCACCAAAACAAAAATTCTGCAATATTTGTAAATATGTATTTATATTAATTTTGTTAGTACAATTAATATAATCTATAATATTTTCATGATATAAAAGAGAAACTGTAGTTTTATCAGTTTCATTTATTTTACTACTGTCATCATTAAATAATAATTTATCTTTAATAATACAATAATTTATATATTTAACATTATTATTAGTATTATTATCAGTTGAATATTTTATATATTTATCAATACTATTTGCACGATTTAATTCATTAAATTTATCTATCAGATAATAGTTAATATTTTTACTTATATTAATAAAACTACTAATAGTATTTATATTTACTTTTGGATTATTTTTACTAATAATATTTACAATATCTTCTTTGGTTGGAGAATAAACATTTATTAAATTACATAATTTTAAAATTTCTTTGATTTTTTTATCACTGTTATTTGTTCCAATAAGTATTATTTGTGATTGTAAATTTTCATAAAAATAATTTTTTTTATTTTTTTTTGGTCTTAAAAGTTTTATTAGTGATGTAAGCGTATTTTTATCTATAGAATTAATCAATTCTACATTATCAATAAGTATAATAGACTTATTTTTTACTCCATTAAAAATATCAAGGATATTGTTACAGTGATTTTTATATTCTGTATAAAAATCGATTATATTTTTAGTTTTTTGAGAAAGTATGTTGAATTCATAGATATTATATTTTAATTTATTTAAAATATTTTTTACAATTGAAGTTTTTCCAGTTCCACTCTTACCACATACAAAAGTACATATTTTAGTGTTAGAGTTATTTATATTATTGTTATTTATATTATTTTGAACATTTGTTAAAATATTCTCTATTTGAATATGTAATTCATTTTCTTTATAATAATTATTTTCTATTTTATCCATAATATATTCTTATCTATAAATTTTTTATACTGTTTTATACGTAACTTTGTAAAATCAATACATAATTTATTCTTATATAGTTCTTTAAAATATTGTAAAAAAAACACGTTTTTATATTTATTAGATATGTAAATACAATAATCATACAATATATAAAATGTTTTTTTATCAAAATAAATTTTACTCTTTTCTAGTATATTAAAATTATTGTAATTTGTTAATAGACTACAGCATAGTCTAATATTTTTTTTTATTATAAATAATAAATAATTATGTGTATATTTATAACAATAATTATGATATTTAAAATATAGCTGTTTACATAAAAGTATTTTTATTTTTATATCAATAAATGGGAAAATATATTCATCTATAATTTCATTGGGAATTTGCATGAATAAATTTTCTGACATAATATAATAATAGATAATATAATAATAGATACTATAATAATTTATACATTATTATAGTATTAATTTATAGTATTAATTTATAGTATTAATTTCTTTGTATACTAATGTTTTTTTATTACTTTTTAAACGATGTTCTATATATTGTTCTTTACTATCATAAAATAATTTGTTAGGAATTCGATTTCCATTAGTGTTTAATCCTTCTATATTACATAATCCACTACTATCAATAACTCTAAAAAAGTTTCTTTCTTCATTACTTCCTACATAACATTTACTATAAGGTTTTCCCGTTACAGCATTTACAATAGTGGAACCTACTATATTACTGGGATGGTATAGACGATTAACCATATATATATATAATATAAATCTATAATTATCTTTAAGTTTTTATAAAATAGTTAAATATATTTATTAACTGATAATGTTTAATAAAGTAATAATTGAAAAAGTTACTGTCATCCATATTAGAGCTTCCTTAGGTACATATTTGCTTTTATTATCTTGTCCCCACATTATTCCAAGGAATCCCATTACAAAAATAAAAATTAAACTTTTAATATTGCAAGAAATTATATTTATAATTATTTTTGGATAAAATAAAGGAATAAAGAAATATTTTATAAGAGTTTTAAATGTTACAAACATAGCATAAGTAAAACCCATTATAAATGGAATAACTGTAAGTATCAAACCTACTGGTAAAGTCGCGTATCCACCTGCCGTCTCTCTTAATTTTTGCAAGCCTACAGCGTCAAGAGCTTCGGCGCCTTCTGCTTTCTTGCTCTCTTTGGCAGCTCGCCAGCGTGGAAGTACACTATCGCGAGCGAGCCGCCCCACGGCTGTGGCCCGCTCTTGCGCGCGTTTTCCTTCTTTTTGTACATTTACTAGTTGGTTATATGACTGTGTTTTCAATGATTTCAATGTTGAAGATATTTTTCCGCTTCCGCCAATTCTATCATCACCAGGTTCACTATTATATCCTTTATCTTCTCCCTTTCCTCCTGTCATTTTTTTCTTTTTATTATCATCAAAACTACTATAACATTTCGCTTTTTTATTTATAATAGGTTCTACCCAATCATAAAATCCAAATATTCCTCCCCAACTAGCAGGACAAAAAACTACAAATACGTAACATACAATAATAAAAGGTATTACCATAGGTCCAAAAATAATCCAAATCCAATTAGGTATAGGTAATTTACCTAAAACTTTAGAAAAATTAGAAAAATATTTATTGCCCTTAATATTACTTTCTCTATAACCTGTTATAAATGTTCTTCGGATATAATATAAAAATTTAACTAATGCCATTGTAAATGAATAATTTTCTCCATCTGTCGAATAGCCTCCAGAAAGTCGCGCCAGAAGTATAAAAATAAAAATACATAATACAGCACCAATTATCATTCCAAAATTACCCTCGGCACCAATAATAGCGGCTACTAAAGTTGCTAACAAAATAACACAAACAACAAGAATAGCTGCTTTGATAATTCGCTTTTGTTCTTTTTTCATGCCAATTACAGATATTAAATAAAAAAGTCCTCCACCCGCTAAGACATTTATTAATATTTGAAATAGATTTTCTATTAATGCTGACGGGCTTAAAGATAATACATTGCCGCCACTCAATTGTTTAGAAATCTGGGAGAAGCAGGCAAAAAAACAACCTAGAGTAGCTATTGTAAGTATAAGAATAGGACCACCTTTATAACATTCATAATATCTTTCTTTCATTGGATCTACTAAATAATAAGGCCATCCTTTTATTAAATAGTCTAATTTAGAAAGTACATCACCGCGGTCAATTTTAAGTTTACTCTGTAGAGAATCCGCAATAGTTTCATTCATACATTTATCGATAACAATAGTCTTATCTTTTAAAGGAGGTCTACATGCATCATATTTTTGCCAATTATATGGAAGCTCATTTTTATCATGACTAAAATGTCTATCTAATATAGTTCTTCCTCTATTACAATTATTTTTACCTACTATTAAAGTGTTAGGTGCAAAAGTTGTCCAAAACATAAATGGCCCCAGCATGAATAAAACATATACAAATAATGATAATAATCCAGAAATTATTAAAAGAACTAAACCATTTATTCCGCCCATAGAAGCACCATCTTTACTTATACTACTTATTCTTCCTGTTATATTATGTTTAGCAGTAGCCATATTTGACCCCATTGATTGTGCTGTTTGCCCAATTGATTTAGCGCAAATATTAATAGTCGCACCATTATTTGGAAACTCCCCTGGATAATCCCCATTGCTAATTGTTAATGTATTAATATTAAAAAGACTGCCAGAAATTTCTGTCCCTGAAATATTATATGTAAAATCATTACATTTCATAATTTCTGTATCACCAGATAGAGTATAAATATAACAACATGAAGCGTCATCGAGAGCCGGGTTAGAAATACTTATTTTACTTCCAATACTAGTCATAGAACTAAATTTATTAGATAGATTACCTGTGTATGGTTTATATGACTGAAAATTTTCTATTGGCTCATTTTTACACTGAACTATTTTCATATTATAATCTTCTATTTGTGTTGGTTCTCCATTTTCACCAATTCTATTATAACTAATATCTTCAAAATTACAAATACCCATAATTATAATATTATAATAAAATAAAATATATAAATATTTCTATATATATTATTATAAAAACCTATGCTATTAAATAAATTTCTTAGCGATGAAAAATTTTTAGATTTTAAAGATGTATTAATAGTTCCTCAGTTCAGTAAACTAAATAGTAGAAGTGAAGTAATCCTAGAAAGAGATATTACTTTTAATAATGGTTATAAATGGTGTGGAATTCCTATATTAGCAGCTAATATGACAACAACAGGAACATTTGAAGTATACAATATACTCTCTAAACAAAAGATAATTACTGTTCTGCATAAGTTCTATAAATATTCAGATTTTGAAGAATTTTTGAAATCTAATATTTTAGATCCAGCATATTTTATGATTTCAACAGGTATAGGTGATAATGATTATGAAAATTTAAATGAAATTTTAAGCAAGATAGAATGTAAATTTATATGTATAGATATAGCAAATGGTTATATTGAAAATTTTTATACGTTTTGTAAAAAAGTTAGGGATAAATATCCTGATAAAATTATATTAGCAGGAAATGTAGTTACTGCTAATGCAGTTGAAAAACTAGCAAATATTGGTATTGATATAGTAAAAATAGGAATAGGACCAGGTAGTGCTTGTACAACTCGCATACAAACAGGTATAGGTATGCCACAATTAAGTTGTATAATGAATAGTGTAAATATTGCTAAAGAAAAAAAAATTCTAATATTAAGTGATGGAGGTATAACATGCCCGGGTGATTGTGTTAAAGCATATGTAGCTGGTGCAGATTTTGTTATGATGGGTGGAGAATTATCGGGACACGATGAAAATCCTGGTTCTGTTATTGAAGAGAATGGTAATAAATATAAATTATTTTATGGAATGAGCTCACAATACGCAATGGATAATAATTATAATACAAAAAAAGATTATAGAAGCAGTGAAGGCAGAGTTTTGAAAATAAAGTATAAAGGCCCTCTCAATAACACAGTTGAAAATTATTTAGGAGGTATTAGAAGTGCGTGTACTTATACAAATAGTAAAAGGTTAGAAGAATTATCGGAAAATGGAAAATTTATACTTGTTAATAATCAATATAATAATCATCTAGTTAATTAGAATAGATTATTAAAATGTTTATATAACAATTATTATATATTCATATTATATTAATATAATATGAATAAATCTAATTTCCGTGATCTAGGAAACACAATACTTATAATTATTTTTTTTCTAATTATTATAGGTTTAATTTTTATTATTAGGGATCCCATAAAATTTAACAATTGTATATTTGGTAATAAAATAATAGAAGGTAATACAAATTTAAATATTACTAATAAATGCAATGAGTGTGTTATACGGCCTACTTTAGGTACTGTTCCAACAGATATAAATGTTCCTCCTGTAGGTCCTAACTTTACCGAAAATCAACAACAACAAGAAATAGAAATTAGAGTACAAACTATTAAAGATAATATAAATGCAGAAATATTGCAAAAAACTCAAATCGACCCTTCTAGTGTAATAGATGTAGGTAATGGTGTGGGAACTAGTATATATTCTGATATTGGTAGCGATATTAGTTCTATTAAATATGTATTTTGTGCTTGGAAAGGTAGTTATAACACTGTAAGCATGGATTGGTTTAATGATTGTAGTAATATTATGTATAATGATAACTCATGTTGTTTAACTAATGAAAATATACAGAATAATTTTTATATAAATAACTATATATTAGATACCCAATATGATATATGTTATAATGGTTTAATATTTAAATATGTAGAAACCACAAATAATACAATATCTAATAATCAAGATTTACAAAAAGCTTCTGCTACAACTTCTTTAGATAATACTAATAGTTCTAATAATTATACATATATACCCATTAGTTCCGATGAGATATCTAGATTAAATCTAACATTTATTAATAACCGATTTATATACTATACAACTATAAGAGATACAAATGTTGACAGTTTAACTATTTCAAGTACAGATAAAGAAATAAATTGCTTAGGAAGTCGAATCCCTATTATTACTAAAACAGCTTCATTTGGTGATTGTAATATTCCTGGTATAACTGTATTATCTAATACACAACAAATGAATTTAGGATTAGCTAGACAAAAATGTTGGGAATTAGGAAGAAATTTAGGAACGGACAGTATGTTACAAAATTGTACTTTACAATCACTCCCATATCAAGAATGTAGTAAAGCATATTTACCAAATGTATTAGATATTAATAATCTATCAAATTCTCTGTCAAATCCGCCAAGTTATACTGCAATTAATAATATATTAACTAGTCAAAACCAAAATGAAATAGGTATAAATGATGGTGAAGATTTTATAGGAGGAAGTAGTGATGGCCTAACTAGTTCTCAGTTACAAACTGCTATACAACAAGCTACAGATTCTTTAGTAAGTTCTTTTAATAAACGACTAGATAGTTTAAATGTATTTTCAGGAGTATCAGCAAATCCAGAATACCCAAATATAGGAAAACCGACTTATTTAAATATGGGTACTTGTGATAATAATAGTCCATATGTATACAATAGCAGTTGTTCTAATCCTAATAATAGCAGTATTAATGGTCAAGATGGAAGTAGTATGTCAGGAGGATTTTTATATCAGTATCAATGTTATCCAAGTTTAACAGGACAATTCAAAGATTGTGGGCCACCAGGATATCAGGCAGGACCAGAATTTTAGAAAAATTTATAATAATTTATGTATATAAAATATTATAAAGTTATATGAGCGATTTTTTAAATACAAACTATTCTTTTAAACTGGATAAAACTTTTGATTGTGGATGTGTATCAGATATTAAGCCTGCATTGTTAACAAGTAATAATTATAATCCGAATAATAATAATAGAATACCTATTTTTTCTCCAGGTTCTAACGTTTTTAATACATATGGTAAATTATGGTGTTTAAATGGTGAATATCAAGATAGATGTGAACCAGACAAAGATTATATACTTGTGCCAAAAAATGATGTCTCTCCAAATGATATTGTAAACGATATTAATAATTTAAACTATAGTAATAATATTTTAAATAATCTAATAGAAAATGATATATATCTTAATAAAGCTAAAAAGTTTGATTCAACAGGGATAAATATAAATACAAATAATAGTTATACAACAATAGATACAAGTAATAATCCATATCCATTCAATGTAAATTTTACACCAGATAATATATCTTTGCAAAAATTAAATGATATGAATATGGAAAAAGTAAAAGCTTGTAACAATCGTTCTATAGAAAATAGATTTAGACCAGTATACTTGCATATACCAGAAGAGTTTTTAGAAATATGCGAACCGACCGACTATGAAAGTAGAAATAATGCATCTAAGTTCAAATAAATTATATAAAATATATAAAATATATAAAATATATAAATGGGATGTACAAATTCTATTCCTGTAACAGAAAATATAAGAGATGAAATAATTGAAAGTACTAGAGAAAACAGTTTAGGTAAACTAAAAAAAGAATATTTACTTAATACAAAAAATAAACATACTGTCAATACTAAAGAAAATAGTGATAATAAACATCCAGTTACTATGTGGGGCTAAGAAAATGATATAATTACTTCTACATTTTCTCTTTTGATGCTTCTACATGCCGATTCAGATAATTCTTCTCGTTTTTTCCTAGTTTTAGAAAGATCTTTTTTATTTTCTTTACTTCTAGAGTTATTACGTGAATTCATATCTATTTCTATAGTTTTTAAATTTTCTTGAATATAATTAATTATATTATTTTCTAACGCCCATTTAAAAAAATTTAATTGTCCAATAGTAGTTTGAACATGTAAATTTTCATTAAAAGGTATAGTAATTCTTTCCCATCTACAAAATGGGTCGAATCTTTTCTTGCTGTAAGCACGTAGTTTTAATTTATAATCATCATAAATTTTTAATCTATTTTTATTAAATACAATAACAGTATAATATTTTTTACAATAGTTGGTAACAAACCAATCTACTATTCTTAATGAAATATTAGAACTCCCATTTATTATATTTAACATAAATTCTAAATTATTGTTTTTTTTATAATAATCTAATAATTTATCTAATAATAATTGATTTTGTGTACTATAATCCATAATTATATTAATAAATAGAGCAGTAATATTTTTAAATACTTTAATTGCGAATAATATAAACTATAAATATTTTGTAAATGAAATTAAATATATTATTTAAAGTAATATAATGTATTTAATACCATTAATTAGAACTGGTAGGATAATTACTTCATGTTTATTATGTCCAGAACATCCTATAGAAGTAACTGCTACTAGTGAATTAGTAAGTTATATAGGTCCATTTATAAATTATCCTCCATTTAATTTGAATTTGATAGGTTTTACTATTTATCTAATTTATGAACCGAAGTATGCATACGAATTAATGCAAATGTATAAAAATGAGAATATTTTATATTATAAACTAGAATTAATACTAATAACTATATTTTTATTGAATTATATTTCTTTTTAATTATTAATTTATTTATATTTAAATTCACGATAACAATATATATATATGAATTTTATAATTGTTCAATTGAAAGATGAAATAATTAATAATATTATTGATACAGAATACTTGTCTAAAATATTTAGTATATATAGTGAATTAACTGATTCAAAAGAAATTTCGTATATTAATTTTAAAAATATTATAACTTCACTGCCAGAAAAACATCAAATATATGTTTATAAATATAATAATAAACCTGTAGGTTTAATAACCCTTATGATTGAAAATAAATTAATACACTCCGGTGGATTGGTCGGACATATTGAAGATTTAGCTATCGATAAAGAATATAGAAATATGTCTATTGGTAAAACATTAATTGAATACTGTATAGATATATCTCGTAAAAACGGTTGTTATAAAGTAATATTAAACTGCAATAATGAACTGAAAAAATATTATGAAAAAAATAATTTTGTAAATACAGGTTGTTTTATGACATACCGAATATTTTAATAATCTCTAATATATATTATGAACTGGGATTCTTTACCTTGTGAGATAATAAATATTATTCTTGACTATAGAAAAATATTAACTTGTGGTAATTACTGTGCTACAAAAATAAAAAGTACATGGCTATGCTATAGAACTCGTGTACTTATTGGACGTTTCAGAATGTTAAAATACTTGCGCGAATTTAGAGAACTTAATCCAAACCTTCGCGATTTTTTATTGAGATCACGATTATAACTTTTTTTACATTATTGAAGTTTAATTATCAATTATTATCATAAGTTTGATTAAACTGATTAATGATAATAAATGATAATGGTAAACTAGCCATTGCGTAAACTTCATCAATATAATTATTAATTAAATTAGGCAACGTTTTATTAATTTGTGTAAATAACATAAATGCATATGGTTTTTTTCGCGGAACATAAATAGGTCCTCTATACGAAATATCATGAATTTTTGTATATGTCATTTTGGGAAATTTTGTATTGCAAGGGGTAATTTTTAAAGCTTTTGAGTTAAGAAATAGAATTACAAATAGAAATTTAAGTAATTTTTGCATAATTGAAATAATTATAATACATAATAATTATTTCAATTTTATATATAAATAATATTTGGTAATTTTTCCCATTCAGAGTATGCCATTGCTTTTGATGTAGGTTTATCTAAAGACAAAAGAGTTTTTAAAGCTTCTAATCGTCTTTCTATAGGTTTTTGTGTTGGTTTAGATTTTTGTATTTGTCTAGATATTTGTTTCCATCTCCATTCAAATTTTAATGCTTCATTCCATGAAGGAAAATTTTCAACATAACAAACATATGAC
>MDTG01195207.1_pt1 | contig 13388 bp, 11 predicted proteins | sample 811421 | NCBI WGS metagenome assembly MDTG01 (sample SAMN05326645, study PRJNA326480) | marine metagenome | isolation source: seawater | place: Pacific Ocean: South East | collected 2011 | reverse complement strand
TTTTGATCTTCATTGTCACCTGTCAAACCCTCTATTGCTTGAAGAGCACGTATCAAAGCAATGCCTCCGCCAGGAACAACACCCTCTTCAACAGCTGCTCGAGTGGCATGTAAAGCATCATCGACACGAGCTTTTTTCTCTTTCATTTCAACTTCTGTTGCAGCACCAACCTTAATGACGGCCACTCCGCCAGCAAGTTTTGCAACTCGCTCTTGTAGCTTTTCACGGTCATAATCTGAGGTAGTATCTTCTATTTGTGCACGAATTTGTTTAACTCGATCAGAAATGGCTTTCTTGTCTCCTGCGCCATCTACAACAGTTGTGTTTTCTTTAGTCATACTTATACGTTTAGCTGTACCTAAATGCTCTAATGTAACTGCCTCTAGCTCCATTCCAACTTCTTCAGAAATTACAGTGCCACCAGTAAGAATAGCTATATCTTCTAGCATAGCTTTACGGCGATCTCCGAAACCAGGAGCTTTACATGCAGCAACTTTAACTATTCCTCGCAAATTATTTACAACGAGTGTAGCAAGTGCCTCCCCGTCTACGTCTTCTGCAATAATAATGAGCGGACGGCCTGCTTTAGCAACGCTCTCAAGTAAAGGCAATAAATCTCTTATATTGGATATTTTTTTATCACAAAATAGAATGTAAGGTGTCTCATGTTCAACACCCATAGCCTCTTGGTTATTTATAAAGTAAGGTGATAAATAACCTCTATCGAATTGCATACCTTCGACAATATCTAACTCATTTTCAAGACCACTCCCATCTTCAACGGTAATAACACCCTCTTTTCCAACTTTTTCCATAGCTTGAGCAATGATATCTCCTACATGAGTGTCACTATTTGCTGATATAGTGCCAACTTGCGCAATGGCTTTGTTGTCTGCACAAGGCTTAGCCATTAAAGCAATTTTTTCGACAGCTGAACTTACAGCTTTATCGATACCGCGCTTCAAATCCATTGGATTCATGCCTGCAGCTACTGATTTTAGGCCTTCATTTACAATTGATTGTGCCAAAACTGTTGCAGTCGTTGTTCCATCACCAGCTTCATCAGAAGCCTTAGATGCAACCTCTTTAACCATTTGTGCGCCCATATTCTCAAATTTGTCTTTGAGCTCAATTTCTTTAGCAACAGACACACCATCTTTTGTAACTGTAGGTGCTCCATATGATTTTTCTAGAACTACATTTCGCCCTTTTGGACCCAATGTTACTTTTACCGCATCGGCAAGAACATTTACTCCTTTAAGCATTGGGTTACGTGCACTATCTCCAAATTTAACTTCTTTATCTGACATGATAATTTTCCTTTCTTAAAAGTTTATTTCAACTTTAATTATGTTCATAATTCAAAAATATTAAGTTAAGCCAATATAACTGCTTTAATATCGCTTTCTCCAAGAATTATCAGCTCTTCACCATCAACCTCAATAGTGTCACTTCCAGCGTATTTTCCGAAAACAACAATATCTCCAAGCTTCACATCCACTGGCCGAGTTTCACCGTTATCTAGGATCTTTCCAGATCCTATTGCAATTACAGTTCCTTCGTTTGGTTTTTCTTTTGCGGAACCAGGCAGCAAGATACCGCCTGCAGTTTTTTCTTCCTCTTCCTTTCGACGAACAACAATGCGGTCGTGTAGGGGGCGAATTTTCATCATCTTTCTCCAACTGTTTATATGAGGTCCAAAAATATAGTTAAAATAATAGGACCAATTATTATGGGATATTAAAACTAACCTAAAATTTAGTTACCTATATACATGGTGCCGCTCTGTAGTCATTTCAAGGGGTGAAATAAAATTATTTACGTTCTTGTTCTGTCCAGTATTCTGCATCTATAATTTCTTGATCATTATTTGGGATATTCTTACTAAGATCATCTGTATTGGATTGGGAAAAATTTTGCCCATAGGTTTTAACAAAAAATTTAGTTGCGAAATTAGGTAAAAGGTATGCTCTTAATGCTGGAACTAATCCAATAAAGCCTAAAAAGTCAGTCGCGAATCCAGGGATTATCAAAAAAACTCCGCCAAATGTTATTATTACTGCCTCTAACATTTCTTTAGCGGGTATTTCGCCTATATTGATTTTCTCTCTAGCTCGAAATAGTATTCTTAAACCTTGCTTTCTTAAAAAGAAAATACCTACTGAGGCTGTAAATAAAACTAGGCTTATCGTAATGAGAGTTCCGATCTCGTGACTCACAACTATAAATAAAAATATTTCGACGAAAGGTATCAAAACAAAAAATAAAAAAAAGTATCGCAAAAAATATCTCCAATTAATTTTGTGCCGATGCTAAATTTCTTTTCCAAAGTATCCAAGCAAGAAATATGGCAGGGATACCTGATAATGCTGCAGAAATAAAAAATACTTCGTAACCAGATGTATCGACTATTATTCCAGAAAAACCACTAAAGAATTTCCCGGGTAGTGTCATTAATGAGGTAAAGAGTGCATATTGTGTGGCGGTGAAGGTTCGATTAGTTAAACTTGACAGATAGGCAATGAAAACACCGCCTGAAAAGCCACCGCTAATATTATCTCCACTAATTACTAATATTAGTCCGTTCACTTCGTTGCCTATATTAGACAAATATACAAATAATAGATTTGTCGCAGCGGTTAAAATAGCCGCAAAAATTAAAGGTCTAAAAATTCCATAGCGAAGAACACAGAGGCCGCCAAGAAAGGCGCCAAAAAGAGTCATGAAAAAACCAAAAATCTTACTTACCCCTGCAATTTCAGATTTAGTGAAGCCTAAATCTAGATAGAATGGATTGGCCATAATACCCATCATAATATCGCTTAGACGAAAGAGAGATATAAATACTAATATCATCAATGCATAAGATCCATTTCTTTTGAAAAACTCAAAAAATGGGGCCAAAAAGGCTTGTTTAATCCAAAGAATTAAATGACTCATAAGATGATTTTTGTCATTATTTGCACTTAAGAGTTGATCCACTTGCTCATGATTTGGCTCAGGTATTACCAGAACAGTAAATATCCCAATTAACATTAGCGATGCCATAAAATAATATGCTATATCCCATGTGTATGCATCTGCAATATATAAAGCTCCCGCGCCAGCTACAAGCATCCCTAGCCTATATCCAAACTGATAGCCAGCAGCTAGCGCTCCTTGCATTTCGTTTATTGCTGATTCGATACGAAAAGCATCAATAGCAATGTCCTGAGTAGAAGATGAAAAGGCGACTAAGACTGCACAGATAGCAAAATTAAATAAAGATATCTTTGGGTCTACTAAAACCATAGCAATTAAACCCAAAAAAATTCCGACTTGTCCAACCAAAATCCAGCTTCTTCGTTGACCGATTTTTAATGTGAGCCAGGGTATTTTAGACCGGTCAACAACTGGTGCCCAAAAAAATTTGATTGAATAAGTCATTCCAACCCAACCAAAAAAACCGATGCTAGTTCTACTAATATCCAGATCTGTCAACCAGGCTGTTAATGTGCTGAAAACTAGTAAAAGTGGTAGTCCAGCAGAAAAACCCAAAAATAACATTCTTATTACTTCTGGTTTACAATACATTCTTACTGCTTCACCCCAGCTTTTAGCTCCCTCCTGGATTTTCATCTAATTATTCCTTTTAAAATACTTATTTGCATTCAGTAGTAGTTAATCAAGAGCTATAATAATAAAAAAATTCGTAAAAAATATTTATACCCTAACAGATTCATCACATGATGCTATACACTTAGACAAATATGGAAGCTATCTTAGAAGTTTTTAATTTAACAAAATCATACCGCTCCTTAAAGGCGGTTGACGATGTTTGTTTTAAAATACCTAAAGGTTCATGTTTTGGGTTATTAGGTCCTAATGGTGCCGGGAAAACAACAACTATTGAAATTATCGAAGGTATAAAAAAACCAACCTCTGGAAAAATTCTTTATAAAGGCCAAGAGAGGAGTAGTACTTTTGTTTCAGAAATGGGGATTCAGTTTCAAACTACAGCTTTGATGGATTATCTAAAGACATATGAGGTTCTGAAGCTATTTTCAAAGCTCTATAATCATACTAAACCTATCGACGAGTTGATTGAAATATGCCAACTGGAGGGGTTTCTTGAGTCTTATGCAACAAAACTTTCTGGTGGACAACGCCAAAGACTACTGTTGGCTATTGCCTTAATTAATGACCCAGAAATCCTTTTTTTAGATGAACCAACAACTGGCCTAGATCCACAAGCTAGAAGAAATTTCTGGTCTCTCATTCGAAATATAAAAAATTGTGGCAAAACTATATTACTCACGACTCACTATATGGAAGAGGCAGAGTTACTTTGTGATCATTTAGTAATAATGGATAAAGGGAAAATAATAGAGGATGGTTCTCCAGCTGAACTATTAGAAAAAAGCTTTGGACATAGTTACATTAGTATAGATCATCAAAATTTTAACTTAACAGAAAATTTTACCTCCAGTGATAAGATATTGAACCCCATCGAGGTAAAAGAGGACTGTATTATCATTGCTACCAACAATGTGGAAAAAACTTTAACAGAGCTTACTTCTCAAGGGGCTTCCTTGAAGTCACTTCAGGTAAGAAGGCCTTCTCTCGACGATTTATTCTTAAAGCTAACAGGCCACCGTTTGAGGGAGTAGTCTAGAAATGAAAGAGATTTTTGCGCTATGGATAGCCCGAAATAGAGAATACTATAGAGATAAGGGATCATTATTTTGGTCTTTTATTGCTACTCCTCTAATCGTTATTATATTAGCGCTTGTTTTTTCATCCGAAAGTCAAAAATTATTTCAAGTTGGAATAATTGATTCGAAAAATAATCCAACCAACACTCCTAATTCTGATTCGGGTATGCTCAAAAATTTACTCTCTTCTGAACCAACAATCGAGTTAATAGGGTATAAAGATATCGAGGTTGCAATCAAGAAAATTAGACTTCATGAATTAGATATGTTTTTAAACATTAAAAGCACACCCCGCTACTGGGTAAACCCTAAATCTGAAAAAGGGCTACTGTTAGAAACGATGCTCTTAACGAAGTCTAAATTAGCCGACCCACAGATTATTTGGACAAAAGAGGAAGTATTTGGTGAAAAAATACGCTATATCGATTGGGCGATTCCAGGTATTTTAGCTATGAATATTATGTTTAGCGGGCTATGGGGTATTGGCTACATAATTGTTCGCTACAGGAAAAATGGTGTACTCAAAAGGCTGAAGGCTACACCGTTAAGCGCCTGGAAATTTTTAGGTTCGCAAGCGCTCTCGAGGCTATCTATCATGATTGCAGTAACTACGATTGTATTTTTTGGATGCAATCTCTTCATTGACTTTATGATGATTGGTAGTTATCTGCTCTTAATTTTGGTTGCAGTTACCGGAAACCTATCTATCATTAGTATGTCATTGCTTATGGCAGCGAGGACATCAAGTGAAGACCTAGCGAATGGTCTTCTTAACTTGATCAGCTTCCCCATGCTTCTGCTGTCGGAACTCTGGTTTTCTTTGGATGGCGCACCTGGATGGTTGCAAAGCTTATCCCAATTTCTTCCATTAACACATCTGGTATCGGCATCAAGAGCTATCATGCTTGAAGGTGCAAACTTTTACGATGTGAGCATCCAACTTTTCACTTTAAGTGTAATGACTGTTTTTTTCTTAGGTCTTGCGTGTATATTATTTCGCTGGGATGATGACTAATCAAATATACTCAGTTCATGTCATTGAGATTTAAAATATAACGTTCCCATTCAAAATTTGGACCTGGGTCAGTTTTTCTATCTGGTGCTATTTCCGAGTGCCCTATGATACGTTTCTTATTGATCATTGGAAAACGCTTCATTATTTCCTGGGTGACATTTATTAAAATCTCATATTGTTTATCAGTAAATGGCACATAATCACTACCTATTAACTCAATACCAATGGAGAAATCATTACAGTTACACAAACCTTGAAAAAGTGACTTTCCTGCGTGCCATGCCCTATCATTGAAACTTACAAATTGAGTTAAATCTCCTTCGCGACCGATTAGTAAGTGTGCAGATACTTTTAGATTTGAAATTGTTTTAAAATATGGGTCGACATCTGTATTTAGTTTATTTGTAAAAAAATCACAAATATATTTACTATCAAACTGGTTTGGCGGCAAACTTATACTATGGATTACTAAAAGTGAAATATTTTCTTTATCTGGTCTGCTGTCTTGATTGGGTGATATGTCGCTTCGAGCCAAAGTATACCATCCATTTGAATTAATCATCAAAAATTTCCAGGAACTAGGTTGTCTAAGAACTTATTTTTCATAAACTTCGATAAATAAAATATATTGTATAAAATTAAATATAAATCAGGTTGAGGTATATTGCCAATAAGAATTTTACAAAGTTTTTTCAAAAACCTAGCGCTGTTATACTGCCAATATAGAGGTGGAGTCTTTTTTTATGCTAAACGACAAGAAGTTGATCGAAGATATTAAAATCAATGTTGCGAGATCTTTAACAGAAGATATAGGCGATGGTGATATTACAGCTCAACTCATTCCAGAAAGTATAATATCTAATGCACTCGTTATCACTAGAGAAAAGGCAATTCTTTGTGGTCAGGCCTGGTTCAATGAAGTTTTCAAACAGTTAGATTCAAGAGTCACAATAAAATGGCTCGTCCAAGACGGCGAAACTTTAAAATCAGGTCAATCCATATGTAAACTAAATGGGCCCGCAAGAAGTCTCCTTACTGGAGAACGGGCCGCCCTTAATTTTCTGCAAACTTTATCAGGCACAGCTACAATAGCACGAGACTTTGCAATACAAGCTTCTGGTAGCAAGATGACAATATTAGATACTCGTAAAACAATACCCGGGATGCGTTTGGCACAAAAATATGCAGTTGTTACTGGTGGTTGTAAAAATCATCGATTCGGATTATATGACGCATTTCTCATTAAAGAAAACCACATAAATGCGTGTGGTGGCGTCAAACCAGCTATTTTAAAAGCTAGAGAGATTTCTCCTAATAAACCTATTGAAGTAGAAGTAGAAACTATACCTGAATTGGTTGAAGCATTAGACGCGAAAGTCGATGTGATTATGTTAGATAATTTTGATGATAAGATGATAGAGCAAGCAACAACAATAAATACAGGAAATACTAAGCTAGAAATCTCAGGAAACATAGATATAAATAATTTATCAAAAAAAATAATTTCTAATATAGATTACCTTTCTTCAGGAAGCCTAACGAAGCATTGCCGAGCAATAGATTTCTCCATGAGGCATATATAATGACCTTCATCGTTGGATTAACAGGCGGCATAGGTAGCGGGAAAAGTACTGCAGGTAAGTTCTTTTCGGCACTGGGTGTTGATGTAATTGATGTCGATCTAATATCAAAAAATATTGTTAAAGTCGGTTCGAGCTTTTACTTTAAAATAGTAGAATATTTTGGTGCGAAGAGTTTACTAAAAAATAAGTCATTGGATAGATCATACATACGCCATGAAATCTTTAAATTTCCAAAAAAAAAGGTTTGGCTAGAAAGACTTTTACACCCACCAGTTAATGAGCAGGTTTTGAAGGCTTTAAGTTGTAGTTCGAGTCCATATATAATCTTAGAATCACCGCTACTGCTTGAAACACAACAATATAAGCTTGTGGACAGAATCTTGTTGGTTGATCTACAGGAAAGATTACAAATTCTTCGAGTCAAAAAACGCGATGGAACCCGCAGTGATGTGGTTGGATCTATAATCAAATCACAAATGCCAAGAGAAGAAAAAGTAAGATTTGCAAATGATATTATTAAAAACGATAGTAGTGTCGAAAAATTAAAAAGTAATATAGAGGAGCTACATAAAAAGTATCTTACTTTTGCTTGTGAAAAATAATTTTTCTATTTTTACTAATAATAGCGGAGTTGATTATAAAAAATTTAAATGATGCCTCAAATATAACTCAGATACCTTGCCCTACCTGTAAAACCAAAGTTATCTGGAACTGTTCCTCTAATTATAGACCTTTCTGCTCAATACGATGCAAACAGATTGATTTAGGTGAATGGGCCACGGAGAGTTTTAGAATTCCAGAGGAATCTGATGAAAGGGGTGTCGATAACTTTAAAAATGATGAAATTATAAAATACTAAAGCTTATATCATCTTAATTTTATCTAAAATACAGTCATTTGCAGCGGGAAATTTATATGAGGTTAAATTTTCTATTGGAACCCAAGCTATAGTTTGGCCTTCATTTCCTTTTGCGCCTCCGGAAAATTTTTTTACCATCCATACATCCATATATATTTCAATTTCAGGATAATTATAGTTAAATTTCAGAAATGGTGTTGGATTGATGACGGAAATGGCTAACTCCTCTCTCAGTTCCCTGGTTAGAGCGTCAATTGATGATTCACCTGTTTCAACTTTTCCGCCAGGGAATTCCCATAATCCTCCTTGTAATAAATATTTTTTTCTTTTAGAGATCAAAACCTCACTATTTTTTTTTAAGATTACGGCTGTAACTACATGTATTTTTGACATTAGCTTCGGTAATTTGAGTTTATCTCAATATACTCATGAGATAAATCTGTTGTATAAACTGTCTCTGTAAAATCTCCACGATTAAGGCTTATATTTATAGATAAGCTATCTTTATCCATTATTTTTTGTCCAAGAGCTTCAGTATAGCTATCGGCTCTTCCCCCTTTTTCAGCGATAAGTATCTCATCTAGATATATTTGTATATTTTTAATATCAAGATCTGATATATCTGCCATACCTATAGCGGCAAGAATTCTTCCCCAATTTGGATCAGAAGCAAAAAGAGCGGTTTTCACAAGCAAAGATTGGGCTACAGAATAGGCAACCTTTAAACATTCTGATTTTGTTCTACCAGAAGACACCTCTACTGATATGAACTTGGTGGCACCCTCTCCATCTTTCACAACCTGACAAGCTAAAGATAAAAAAACTTCTCTCAAATTATCTAAAAAAACTCCTTGTTCATATGAGGATAATTCAGAAAAATATATACCAGAAATTCCTGTTGCAACCAGAATTGCGGCATCATTTGTAGACATATCTCCATCAACAGTAATCCGATTAAAGGATAAGTCCACGATATTTTTTATAATTTCTTTAATTATAACTTGATCAATTATCAAATCGGTAGCGACGTAAGCGAGGGTAGTCGCCATATTTGGTCTGATCATGCCGGAACCTTTAGCTATACCTGAAATAGTAATTTTTTTTCCGCTCAATTCTAGCTGAACACTCGAGCCTTTTGGTCGTGTATCAGTTGTAAGGATAGATGAGGCAGCACTATTCCAGCCAGTTTCAGACAATTTAGATAGAGCTGATGGTAATGCTGAAATAATTTTATTAACGGGTAAATATTCACCAATAACACCAGTTGAAAATGGTAAGACTGCTTCTTTATTTACTGATGTTATCTTCGCGAGAGAATCACAAATCGCTTTTGCATGCTGTTTACCTAATTCTCCAGTCCCTGCGTTAGCATTTCCTGTGTTAGTTACTAAATAACGAATTTTATTGGAATAGATCCGCTCCTTGGCTAGCTCAACTGGTGCCGCACAAAAAGCATTTTTTGTAAATGCTCCAGCAATAGCACTTCCATCTGCCAATTCCATAATTATTAAATCTTTTTTTCCTAATTTTTTTATACCAGCACTTGATATACCTAATTTAAACCCTGGTACAGGATGCATTTTTGGAAAAAAATCTTCACCGACTGACATAAATTTCTCACAATATATTTGAACTTTCCCTTAAAACAAAATTTAATTTATTATTTCAATTTACCACAACATTGCTTAAACTTTTTACCGTTTCCACATGGGCAGGGATCATTTCTTCCAACTTTTTGAGCTGACCTAACAAATGGTTTTGTTTGGATTGAATTTTTAGCACTATCAATTCTAGGCTTTGATCCATTGATTGATGGCGCTGAATCATGCTGCATTTTAAGATTTTGTTTCTGTTGGTTCTCTCTTTTAGTGCGCTCTAGTTGCTCGATTTCTTGACGACTTCTAACCTCTGCTTTGCTCAAAAAGCGGATAGTTTCTAATTTTATATTTTCTAGCATCTGTTGAAATAATTCAAAAGACTCACGTTTATATTCTTGCCTAGGATTTTTCTGCGCATAAGCTCGAAGGTTTATTCCTTGTCGTAAATAATCCATTCGAGATAAGTGTTCTTTCCACAATGTATCTAAAACTTGAAGCATTAACTGTCTTTCAATCATACGGATATCTGCACCGATAGAAGATACCTTTTTTGCATAAGCTTCTTTTGATAAATGTTGGATTTTTGATCTAATTGATTCTTCGTTCAAGAGATCATCATCTTCCAACCAATCCTGGACCTTTATTTTTAAGTCAAAGTTTTTTTCAAATTGTTTTTCCAGCTCGGGAATATCCCATTGCTCTACTAAACTCTGTGGTGGCAGGTAAAAACTAATTGTTACATCCACAACATCCTCTCTTATTCTTTCTATAATTTCACTTATATCATCTTCTTCTAAAAGCTCATTTCTTTGTTGATAAATAACCTGCCTTTGATCGTTAGCAACATCGTCATACTCAAGTAAGCTCTTACGCATATCATAATTTCTACCCTCAACCTTCTTTTGAGCTTTTTCTATAGCACCAGTTACCATTCGATGCTCGATCGATTCTCCTTTTTCCATACCTAAGGTACGCATCATATTTTTCACATTATCTGAAGCAAACAATCTCATTAACGGATCTTCCATAGATAAATAAAAACGAGACAAACCTGGATCTCCCTGTCTACCTGCCCTACCGCGCAATTGGTTATCAATACGTCTCGACTCATGCCGTTCGGTACAAAGAATATGCAAGCCTCCTGCTTCGATCACTTTATCATGCCGAACTTTCCATTCATCCTTTATAAGTTTTATTTTATCTTCATTGGGATTTTTTAATTCAGCTATAAGAACCTCCCAGTTACCACCGAGAACAATATCGGTTCCGCGTCCTGCCATATTTGTTGCAATAGTGACTGTGCCAGGCTTGCCTGCCTGTGAAATAATTTGTGCTTCTTTTTCATGATACTTTGCATTTAAAACTTGGTGGGGTATTCTTGCCTTTTCCAATCTTACTGACATTTCCTCTGAGCTTTCAATTGTTGCTGTACCAACAAGTACCGGTGCACCATTTTTAATACATGATTTTATATCAGTAACTACTGCATCATATTTCTCATCTATCGTCAGATAAATTAGATCATTAAGATCTACTCTAGCTACTGGCAAATTTGTTGGTATAACAACTACTGGTAATCCATATATCTGATGAAACTCGTATGCTTCTGTATCAGCTGTTCCTGTCATTCCTGATAATTTGTCATATAAACGGAAATAGTTTTGGAAAGTCGTAGATGCCATAGTTTGGCTTTCACTTTGGATCTGGACTCCCTCTTTTGCCTCTATAGCCTGATGTAAACCCTCTGATAGTCTTCGTCCAGGCATCGTTCTACCTGTGTGTTCATCAATCAAAATAACCTGACTGTCTTTAACAATATATTCAATATTTTTGCTAAAAAGATGGTGGGCTTTGAGTGCGGACTGAATGTGATGCAATAACGATAAGTTTATAGAATTATAAAGACTATCATTTTCTTGAAGTAAATCTTCACTTTCAAGTAACTTTTCTATTTTACAATGGCCTTCCTCTGTAAGCTCTACCTGTCTAATTTTTTCATCTATAGTGAAGTCACCTGAGTTGTCATCTGTTGATGGCAATAGATTTATAATTAATTTGTTAATCTTTTTGTACAAAGACGAACTATCTTCTGCAGCTCCTGAGATAATAAGTGGTGTTCTTGCTTCATCAATAAGTATTGAGTCGACCTCATCGATAACAGCAAAACTCAAACCGCGTTGAAGTTTATCCTCAACTCGTAAAATCATATTATCACGCAGATAATCAAATCCAAATTCGTTATTTGTTCCAAAAGTAATATCTGCTTGGTATGCAGTATATTTTTCATCTGGTGTCATTCCTGACGATATGACTGCTACTTTCATGCCGAGTAATTCATATATTGGGGCCATCCATTGAGAGTCCCGTTTAGCTAGATAATCATTAACTGTTACTATGTGGACCCCTTCTCCAATGAGGCTATTAAGGTAGGCAGGCAGGGTGGCCATGAGAGTTTTACCCTCACCGGTCCTCATTTCTGCAATTTTTCCCTCGTGGAGAACAATACCTCCAATCATTTGGACATCAAAATGTCTTAAGCCTAGAGTTCGTTTGGCGGACTCTCTTACGAGAGCAAAAGACTCGGGGAGGATCTGATCTAAAGATTCACCATCTTTTAACCGTCTCTTGAATTCATGAGTTTTGTTCCTCAAAAAATCGTCTTCAAAAGAAGAAAATTCTTTCTCGAAAGAATTTATACGATCTACGATTTTTCTTATTCTTTTGACTTCTCTTTCGTTTTTACTGCCAAAAATTTTTGCAAAAAATTTCATTATTATTCCATGGTAAATCTAATCGGGAAATTAGCCTGTGGGAAGATTATTTTATCCTTGGTCATTTAGTCTAAAGTCCAGGTATTGAAACAAATTTATTTAAAACTCGTCTGCTAGTTTCAAAAATTTATTTTTTTATCGCTTCTTGTCTTATTTAGTTATTTATATCTCATAAATTTATACTGTTAATAGTGATTTCGCGTAAGAAATTGGAACTTCATCTTGATCATCTTCGAAGGAAACAAACTCCCAAGCATCGTCTTCTGTCATGAGCTTCCTTAGCAACGCATTATTAAGTCCATGTCCAGATTTATGTCCTATATACTCACCAATCAAACTATTTCCAAGTAGGTACAAATCCCCAATAGCATCCAGAATTTTATGTTTAACAAATTCATCCTCATAACGAAGGCCATCCTCATTCAACACCTGAAACTCGTCCACTACAATGGCGTTGTCCATACTACCGCCACGAACTAAACCTTGAGATCTTAGGTACTCTATTTCGTGCATAAAACCAAATGTTCGCGCACGACTTACTTCTTTTACAAAAGAAGTTGTAGAGAAATCTACTGATGCCTGAAGCGTGCGATTATTAAAAGCTGGGTGATCAAAGTCTATAGAAAAGCCTACCTTAAAACCATTAAAAGGCTTAAAAGAGGCACTTTTATCACCATCTTCAACTTTAATTTCTTTTTTTATCCTTATAAATTTCTTCGGTTTTTTTTGTTCTTTAATGCCAGCTGCTTGCAACAAGAAAACAAAGGGACTAGCACTTCCATCCATAATAGGTACTTCTGGAGCTGTGATATCGATAACAGCATTATCTATACCAAGACCAGCCATTGCTGATAGTAAGTGCTCAACT
>MDTG01186559.1_pt1 | contig 13388 bp, 17 predicted proteins | sample 811421 | NCBI WGS metagenome assembly MDTG01 (sample SAMN05326645, study PRJNA326480) | marine metagenome | isolation source: seawater | place: Pacific Ocean: South East | collected 2011 | reverse complement strand
TGGCGCAAAATTATGTAGGTTCCAATAACATTAACTTGTTGCAACCCAATGGTCAGTTTGGTACGCGTCTTCATGGTGGCGATGATAGTGCATCGGAAAGATATATCTTCACATTATTGAGTGGTATTACACGATCATTGTTTCCAGAAGCCGACGATGCCGTTCTTAATTATTTGAATGATGATGGAACAATTGTAGAACCTGAATATTATGTACCAATTATTCCATTTGCTCTAGTGAATGGAATTTCAGGTATTGGTACTGGTTTCTCGTGTAATATACCAGCATTTTCACCAACACAAATTATAGACTATTTACGATGCAAACTCAAGAAGCAAGATGTAAAAGGTGCAGGCGAGTTCATACCATATTATGAAGGATTCAAAGGAACTGTCACAAAACTCGAGACAAATAAATACATGACAAAAGGTGTGTATGAAAAGATCGACAATGACAAAATACGTATTAGTGAATTGCCAATAGGCGCATGGACCATGCCTTATATTTCCTTCTTAGAGGGTTTAGCCGATGGAACTACCGATAAGAATGGAAAGAAAATTCCTCCGTCAATTCGCGATTTTACATCCATGTCCACCGAAGTCAATGTAGATATTGTTGTTACATTTCCACGAGGCAAATTGGAAGATATCGAAAACAAGGTGGATTCGGTCACCAACATAAATGGAGTCGAAAAGATGTTGAAATTGACAAGTAATATTTCAAGTACCAATATGCACATGTTTAATAAAGATTGCAAGTTGCGAAAATATGCAAGTGTAGAAGATATTATCGAGGACTTTTACGATGTTCGTTTAGAAATGTATAGCAAAAGAAAGAAACAATTAATCAAAGATCTAGAACACAAACTCGTGAAACTATCTAATCGTGCAAAATATATTTTAGCTACATTGGATGGTTCCGTAGATCTTCGACGTAAAAATGCAACTGCTGTGCATGAATTGCTTACATCAAAAGGTTTTGCTATTCTTGACGGAGATTTCAAATATTTGATCAAAATGCCCATGGATTCAGTAACACAAGAAAACGTAGATAAAATTTTAAAGGAAAAGACAGATGCTGAAAGTGAATTAGAAATATTGAAGAAAACAACATTGGAAAAGATGTGGTTATCTGAATTGGAATGTTTGCAAAAAGAATATAATTCCTATAAAAAAATACGCGAAAATATTCAAAATGGATCTGTCACTACAAGTAAAGTGACAAAGAAACGAAAAATAAAAAAATAGATTATTTATTTGTAAGTTTGTAACTAATACACCATGACTATAACCTCCAGAATTTTTTATATTTTGTAACCTTGATTAACCAAAGTTATATTTGAATTCATTTTCTATTTATATGTGTAAATAATATAACATTTAAATTATTTACATATTACTATTCACAAGCGATTATTTTGATTTTTTATATACTTCATTGTTTTATCTAGACTAGTACGAATGGTTGTTGTGCTTCGATCCATCAATAATGCAATTTTCTTGACCGAATATTTTTTTTTTAAAGGATACAAATTATACCTTAATAAAAAAACTCTCTTATCAAACGGAGGCATTTTTTCAATAATTTCAACTATAATTTCTTCAGTTGTGCGATCTTTATGTGATGGTTCATAACCAAATTTTGTTTTTTCTATAATCATATGATTATGGCCATAACCCTCTACTTTTTCATCTTTTTTTGGTTTATGCTTTTTTACCATAATATGATAATGTTTAAATCTTCCAAATCCATGACTACTCGTAAAGCAACGATATAATTCATCTCTTATGTGAAAACGACTAAACTGCGTTACACTAACTGAACCATTATAGTTTTTCATAGAACGAACTAACCCATATAACGCGGCCTGATTCATTTCTGAACATTTTACATAACTCGGATTTATTTTATAATATTTTTGAAAATTTTGTGCTTGTCTAATTGCCCACCAACTATACTTAGAGACCAACAATTTTTTTACTTTATTCTTTTTAGATTCTTCAATATCCGGATCTGATAGTATTTTATGTATATATTTAAGTTGAACTGGTGTTAAATAATAACTTAAACTATAACAAATATATGTCACTAATAAAATACATTTCAACATTACTTTTCATCAATTAATATATGTCTAGACAAGTTTTTAATTACTTTATTATCTAGTTTTATTTGCTTATTAAAGATCACCTAATATATTTCGCATTATATTACTATTTTGATTATTTATTTGTAATTTTGTAATCAATTAATACACCATCACTGTAACCTCCCGCATTTTTTTTATTTGCATAATCTTTATTTTCTTCTTCTTCTACAAAATCATAATCTTCTTGTTTCATTTTTTTAAGTAAATACGGGTATATTGGTTCATTCGGTTTTTTTCCGAAATAATCTATATTTCCATTGCGATTCATATACATTAAATCAGTGCACCAGTCATCTAGTCCATCGAAAATATGCGTAATATAAATAACACAGGCGTTGTTATCTATGCTTTCTTTCTTCAAATAATTCATAAAACGGTCTTTGATTAAAATATCCAAATTTACTGTAATTTCATCTAACAAACATATATCAAATGGTTTTATAAGTCCCAAATATAATTGAACCCTTTTTCGTTGCCCTTCACTTATCGCATTTAGATGCCATTCCGGATTAATTTTTAATACGTTCATTAACTCTTCGTTTCTTTCCGGATGATCCTGTTTCAACTTTACCATCATTTCTTTTACTTGCATTCCTGATTGTAATGGCATGTTGTAACCAACATAAGCTACCGTTTTTGTACCCCACTGGTTATCAAGAAAACATATATGATTGTTTAGACACGTATCTCGAAAAGGATCTTTACCTAGTACAGAAATCGCGTTATAGTGACATAATGTTTTCCCTCCAATTAATTTCATAAGCGTAGATTTCCCACATCCATTTAATCCTACAATCACATAACGACTATTTGATTCAAAATCCAAATCTATATTTTTCAATATTGTTTTTTTTTCACCATATTGAAAAGTCAGATTTTTAATTTCAATATATTTCATTGTATAAAAAACTCTTATTTTTTTATACACTTATGTTAAAATATAATTTAATAATATATGTTAGCCTGCTTAAAATTTCTCCTTATTCGAAAGAAAGAAAGAATGTCTAATAATAATAATAAACAAAATCATGAGGATCCCAACCACTCTGCAATGACTCGATAACTGAATCGGGTGATAACCTCATCAAATTGTATAATTTAGATGTATAATACAAAATATATACTTCAATAAAAAAAATCAATAACCACCAAAAATTATTATAATAAAACGACATAATCAAATAATAAAATGTCATGATTCCCAAATATCCAACATAACCGGTCAACTGTTCCCGCTTATATTTTTTAGCACCATTATATCCTAAAAAACATAAAGGAAACAGAATGAAAAATATCCATAACAAATTACCATTTACAATAGATAATACAAGATTTGCGGTTAAGAATACCATATCAATAATTGCCAACCATTTTACTATTCTTGCCCGGGAATAGATCGTCATTTTTAATTCATCATCTATTTCTGTTGTAGGGTGATTTACAATTATGATCGACGGGGGTCTTTGTGTTGCACCTGTATTTGTTGAAACATCAAGTTGTTTTGCTTCTACAATAGTTGGTTGAACATCCTCAGAAACATCAATATGGTTTGGATTACTCATACTAATAAATAAACTTTTGATCTATTTAAGTATTTTCAAAATATTTTTTACGTATTATCTTTGTTATCCATTTAATAATCAGAAGGATCTGGTAAAATTGGGTTTGTTAACAAGAAAAACTGATATGTAACTAGTGTTACACTTAAAAAAATACCTAACAATTTAAAAACATCATTGGTTTTTTTATCATTTATTTCCATTGTTGGCTCTATAGACCAAATATTTGTTTTTCCATCTTCATCAGTTGATCGACCCGTTCTAATATTATTTTCTATATATTCTTCATTAATATCTACTTCATCTATAATTTCGGTATCTATTGTTGAATTTAAAACAGGTCTTTTTTCTAAAAGTAAATCGTCTCTTTCATACAGTTTCCCTTCTCTTTCGAATAATCTACTATATAATTTTGTGTGATAATTATAATTATTATTATTCAATAAAAAAAATCCACCACTAAGGGCAATTTGAATTAATAACATAAAAGACAACATGTATTCTTATTTATATAAATATCGTTTTAAATGATTTTATAATGTATTCTTCATACCAAAATAGATTTTCAAAATCTTCTTCGTTATATAAACTATTTTAAATCTTGGTAATCGGAACACCTTTTTGCTTTGCTAATACCTCAACTAATTCGTCGTTTTTATAATCATATATATAATAAATTTCTGAAATACCTGCGGCTAACAACAATCGAGTACATATTAAACATGGGTAATGCGTAATAAATGCAACCGCACCTATAGATATTATGTTGCTTGCCTGTGTTCAATTATTACTTAACTTTAGAAAAAAACCTAAAAAATAACTTATTACAAAAGAACAAGTTATTTTTTTAACAGTTCTTTAATTTTTTCATAATTTTCGCCTTCTTTATTTGCAATTTCATCCAAAGGATTATGACCCCATCGATCAATATTTAACTTTGCTCCATGTTGTAATAACAATTCAACAATTTCACTATGTCCTTCCGAAGAAGCTAAATGTAATGGAGTACGTTTATCATAATCACAAAAATTTACATTCACCTTACTTATAAGTTGTTTTGCTTCTTTAAATTTTCCATCGCAACATAATTGTAAAAAACGTATATTTAAAGTATCCAATAAATTAATTTTATTGGAAATAATATTATGAAAAATATGTAAATCTAATTCTTTATTTAATTGTTTGCAAAATTCAATTCCTTTAAAACTATTCCCTTGTTCATCTAGAGGAGGACTCCATATACAAATCCCCATTATATTTGGTATAACTAATAGAATGCATCCACTAACACCCGATTTTGCAGGTAATCCTATTTCAAATGCAAATTCACCACTGTAATCATACATTCCGCAACCGTACATTAATGTAAGACAATCTTTTACCGAGTTTTCACTGATAACTTGTTCATTTGTTATTGGACATAATCCTCCGCTCGCAAGTGTAGAACTTATAATTGCACCCATTTCACATGTTATAGTAGTGGAGCACTGTTGAAAATATAAATTTAAATTTTCACTAATTTCATTTGGTGATAAGTGTTCATTGAATGCACCATTTTCACGCATATAATATGCCAATGAAATGTTACGATCTGCATTATGTTGTTCAGATAAAAAAACGGAATTATCAAAACCTACTGTTTTATTTCCAGATAATTTTGAATATTTTTTTTTTAATATATTGAATCTTTTTCCAGGTTCCATTTTTTTTCCTACTTGAGATGATACCATAATTGCTCCCGAATTAATCATTGGATTATGTGGCAATCCCTTTTTGTTTAAAATAAAAGCATTAAATGCTTGACCACTTGGTTCATAACCTACACATTTATGTAACTCTTCTTTCCCTATTTCATCATATGCAATACAATATGATAAAGGTTTGCTGCACGATTGCAAACAAAAATATTTATCATAATCACCAAAATTATATAAATTACCATTTGTGTCACAAATACTAATACCAAATAGATTTGGATCAACACAAGCAAGTTCTGGTATGTAATCCGCAATTTTTCCGCCTTCTATATTTTTCACATTTTCAAAAATTTTTTGAACAATGTTTTTAATAACAGACATTATACTATTATGAAAGATATTAATTATATTTTAATTATTTTAACATTTTTCTGATTAGCAAATTCTTCAACTAAATCATCTTTTTTATAATTATTAATATAATATATTTGAGAAATTCCAGATGCTAGTAACAAACGAGTACATATCAAACAGGGGTAATGTGTTATATAGGCAATTGCTTCATTACAAGATACCCCTCGTTTTGCGCAATCACATAAGGCATTTTGTTCTGCATGAATAGTTGCTTGTTCATGATTATCTCGAACAATACTTTTATGAGGACAACCAGGTAAAAATCCATTATAACCTTGTGAAATAATTCTATTTTCATTTACTAATAAACATCCCACTTTTAATCTTTCACATGGAGAACGTTTTGATGTTGCAGTGACTATTTCTTTAAAATAATCATTCCAAGAGGGTCGATTATCCATTACAGTAATTTAGAATAAAATATTTAATATATTTTTTGTATTTATTATAGTGTGTAAGTAATATAATTATGGGTATTTTTAAAAAATATTTTCAATGTAATTTATGTAAATCAAATAAAATAAAAGACGAGCAAATAAAAGAAATCGAAAAAAAAAGAAAAAGTATATTACCTTTTGCATGGAAATACAAAATTATATGTGATACAAAAAAAAATTTAAAAAAAAACCGAATAAAAACCGAAGAACTATCTGAAAAATGTGAAACTTTATATGATTCGGCAAAAACATATCAAGAATTAACGAAGCAATTATCGGAAAAATATAAACATTAAACAATATGAAAATAACATAATACATAATATTATTATGTTATCTATTAGAAACGTAAATGTTGAATATATCAATAAATTATTTAAACTTGTAGAAGATCCTTCGCTCTTGTTGCATAGATTTCCAAATAAAATATTAATCAATGCTTTTTTTGAACCAAGTACAAGAACATCATTGTCATTTGAAACAGCTATGTATAAATTAGGTGGTAATGTTATTAATTTTTATAGTGATTATTCTAGTGTCAAAAAGGGAGAATCATTTGAAGATACAATTAAAACATTAAATACATTTGGAAATGCAATTGTACTTAGACATTCAGATCCAACTATTATTGAGAAAGCACAAAAAATATCAACTGTACCTATTATTAATGGTGGTAATGGTAACGGACAACATCCTACTCAGTCATTATTAGATTTATACACTATACATAAACATTTGAATAAAATTCATCGCCCACATCACATTACTTATTTAGAAAATTATGAACCTTCCTTTGATTGTGAAAAATTGAACATATTGTTCATAGGAGATATTAAAAACTCACGTACCATTCATTCATTATTATTTTTGTTGTATAAGTTCAATAATGTAAATATTGAATTTTTTGCTTTTGATGGATGTGACCCTTCAAATAGTATGATTACGAAAACAAAGCATAAATGCAATAGTGAATCACCTTTAATTACAAATAAAGAGGATTTAAAAATAGAACAATATGACATTATTTATTGTACTCGTTATCAAAAAGAACGAGAAGACCGACAAGTAAAACCAAATATTGTTATTGATAGAGAATTTATGAAAAGAGTTAAAAATGATGCAATCGTAATGCATCCCTTACCTAGAAATGAAGAAATAAATATTGAAATAGACGATGATCCACGTTGTGTATTTTTCAAACAGATGGAGTATGGTATTTTAATTAGAATGGCAATTCTATCTAACTTATTTTGCTACCAAGATATGAACAACAAGGGTTATATTGAAAATTTATCTATAGAAGAATGTTCTGATAGTAGTGATGAAGAAATGTAAGTAAAATATAAAACATAACCCAAATAAAATAGTTTATATCCCATAATGTATAATGCCACATATCAATATTTTCTAAAGGAAATACAATAACTTTCCATGCACCAATAAAACTAAAATATTCATTATTTCTATACCATACATTTCCCATTCCTGGACTAAATTGAATATAAAGTAAATAAACGAAAGTTACTAATAAAAAATCCATAAAATACATATTAATATGTTTATATTAACATGTATATATTTATGCCTATCAATGAAGTGATATTATTATTATGAAAATTTATTTTTTATAGATATTTTTAAGAAATGTTGAAATAGGACGTAAATCTATATCTGTATCTAATTCAGGTTCGTTTGGAAAGAAACTATAATTACCTTTGAGAATCCTAATCATATTAATTACATGATGTGCCCCTGCACAACAACTACCTAGTTTTTCTAACTCTTCTAAATTATTAACGTTATATCCAAGACCTTTTACATTGTTTATTACCTTTTTTTTATGTTGTTCAAAATTGCGTTTGTGATAATGAACTAAACATAGTTTTGACATACTAAAATGATTATTAAAATTGCAATGATTGCCATGATCAATATTACCATTCCAAAAACGCGTATCAAAAAATGATTTGGCCATTATTTTATCACGTTTTTCATCATATCTACCACGTGTTGCTTCTAAAACGGCATGATCAAAACCATTTTTATTTTTTTTTGTTATTTTAGAATGAATATAGTCACATTTATACAATCCTTTTGTATGTGTATTCATGATTACACCATCATTCTTAGATGCAATAATATTCTGATTTAAATATGGAACAATATCATTTACCGTAATTTTATTGGTTTTTGGATTATAATATACAATGAATTCATCTATATCTAACGGAAACGCAATAATTGTCTTATTTTGACTAATAAGTTGTTTCATTAAATCGCCTTTTTTTTTATAATCGTCATGTCTATAAACAAATATTCCTTTCAGTTGTGCATATTTTCCTAATATTTCAAAAGTTCCATCTGTACTCATATTATCAATTATATGCAAATTAGTAAAACCAAATATATTACCATGATATTGTAACCAATCTTCAACTATATCTACTTCATCCTTTACCATTGTAAATAACTTTATCATGTTTTATATAGAATGGTAGCATTATTACAAACACAAACATTATAATTGATTTATATTATGCATATGCATATTATTAATTATGTTATAAGCATTATTTTTAATTAATAGTTGTAGCATCCTTTCTTCATGTTTTAAATAACATTTTTTAAAATACAGTGATTCATGATCAATAATATGAAAATCAGGATGTATCAAACGTTTAAAACGTATTTTCTTTTCTTCCTTTATTTCGCTATATAAGTCCAAATACGAATATATATAATTAATTAAATCTTGTGGTAAATGTATATTTTTTATCAAATATTTTATCATATATAAAGTTTCTCAAAATAATATAGATTATGTCTATTAAAAAGTTAAATAAAGATGAAATAGAAAAACAAGTACAAGAACATTTAACAATACGTTCTTCCGAAAAAGATAAATATGGAGAAGTATTTACATCTTCTACATTAATTCATGAAATATTAGATCAATTACCAAACAATGTTTGGAAAAATCCCGATAAAAAATGGTTAGATCCATCAGCAGGTAATGGCAATTTTATGGCAGTTGTTTATTATAAATTATTAGAAAGTCTCTCTTCTTTCATACCTAATTTAGAAAAACGCAAAGATCATATTATTCAAAATATGTTATTTATGGTAGAACTGAATGGATCTAATGTTAAAACATTAAAAAAAATTTTCGGAAAAGAAGCCAATATTATTAAAGCAAATTTCTTGGACCAATACGAAAAATGGACAACCCATTTAGGAAGTTCTCAATTTGATATCATTGTAGGTAATCCTCCTTTTCAAATGTCAAAAAAAGGTAAATATAAAGGAAGTGTTGGTAGGAAGACACTATGGGATAAATTTTTAGACTTTATTTTCAATCAAAATTTATTAAAATCATCCGGATATTTAGGTTTTATTACTCCTAGTAATTGGAGAAGACCAGAACATCATTTATATCAAGTTTTAACTCGTAAAAACAAATTACAATACATTCATATATATGGGAAAAAAGATGGTATTAATAAACTAGGGGCACAAACCCGTTTTGATTTATTTTTAGTCCAAGAAGGTGTTGCATCAAACAATCATAAGACCATTGTTATCGATGAGAAGGGAAACAAACATACTATGAACCTTTCCAAATGGGACTTTTTACCAAACTATGCTTATATGAAAATTAAGAAATTACTCGTTTCTAAAGAAAAGGGATTGAAAATACTATTTAGTTCAAACGATTTTGACGCTAGAAACCTGTCCAAGAACAAAACAAAAAAGAACAAACATCCTATTGTACATAATATTACACGACGTGGTCTTGGACTTAAATATTCTAATAATAAGAATCATCATTTTGGTACGCCTAAAGTATTATTAAATTTCAACGAAAAACAATATCCATATAATGATCATGAAGGAAAGTATGGTATGTCACAATTAACATTTGGAATACCTATTAAATCGAAAAAAGAAGGAGAAAAAATAATTGAAAAGATCAATAGTGACGAATTTCAAGAAATAATTGAAGCTACAAAATGGAGTTCCTTTCAAACTGATTATCGTATGTTTTTTTATTTTAATCAAAAATATTTTATGTAAATAATATAAATATAAAACGTATTTATAATAATGGATTTAAAAAACAATCAAAAAAATCAAATTGGAATAAAAAAATATATATTGGAAAAGAAAAATGATAGCAGTTCTTCTTTGTGCAGTATGGATTCGGGTATGGATTCTGTCGATTCACGTGCATACAGTATCGATTCTTTTAACAGTACTTTTCACGAAAGGTCTTTAAGTATTGATTCTCAAGAATTAAATAATGTAATATTTATAGATGAAAGTAAAAAAACGAACATGCATATTCAAGATGATAAAAATATAGTAAATAAAAATATGTTTAATACCAAAAAAAAAAGAAGATCAAGAGATAAACCATTTGGAAGATACACTATAATAAAATCACCTACACTAGAGTCAATTCAAAAAATTTTAAATACAAATACATACGAATAAAATAATATAAATGATTAAATATATTAAACAGTCAATAAGTTAATTAAACTAATGGAAATAGCAAATAGTACATTCGTAAAAGGAAAAGGACTTATTTTAAGAAAAAATGTTCAAAAAGACGAAATAGTATTTGTTTTATCAGGGAGAATATTTAATCAACCAACAAGAGAATCTATTCATATTGGAAATAATAAACATATATACGATGAATATGGCATTTATATTAATCATTCGTTTGAACCTTCTGTTCGTATTGAAGGATTAAATGTAATCGCGCTAAAAGATTTACATAATGGCGATGAAATTACATTTAATTACAATGAAACAGAAATAAATATGGCAAACACCTTTTATGTAGATGATGTTCTTGTATCAGGCAAAACTACAAACTAAACATATTTAACTATTATTAGTTAAATATGATTACATATAACGTTGCAATTCTAACTGTTTATAGACACGATCAGGTTGGACTGGTAATTCAATAGGTACAGCTAATCGACTAGCATCTTCTAAATATTTCAAATAACCAATGGCTTCTCCATAAACTTTTGGTACTAGATAATCTAATACAATATTGTTAATTCTTTCTACTTGTTGAGTGATATTATCTGGTTGAAAATCAGCATATTGAATAAACATATGTCGCATTACTTGTTTTAATACATCAATGTTTTGATTTGGAATGACTAATTTTCGTTCGCCTGATTTTCTAAAAACGCCGCCTTTCAATCCATTTTGAACAATTTGAATATTTTCAGCAGAAAAAAATACTTTCGATAATATTCCATCTTCCCAAACACCTACCAAAGGATCACGATATTCAGTTGCTTTATTTTTAATTGCTATTTTTTCAAACATTTCAAAGCGTGCATTTGGATTTTCAGGTTCCTCAATATTAACACGACCATTATATGGTGTGTTATTAGTTATTATATTTATTTGACGCTCAACATATGGTACAGGATTATGTTTCATTTGTGATGACATATTCTATATATGTTATTTTAGAGATTAAAGTTTGATAAAATGTTAAAATACTTTATCTGTCTATTTTATAATGGAAACTTTTTATTTAACAGTTTTAATAATTGCAACTATTGTTCTAATTTTACTTCTTATATTTATTGGTATTTTATTAAGTAAAGGAAATGAAAATTTAGCATATCCACCAAATTATGGTACTTGTCCAGATTATTGGAAATACGATCTGGATAAAAAGAAATGTATCATTCCTACAAATGAACCAGGCGCCATTAATCTTGGAAATATGTATAATGAAACTACTAAAACATTGAATGATAATATATTAAATAGTCCAGGGTATAGTTATGATATTTCTAATGGAATTATGACACAATATATAGATTTTAGTAATAATGGTTGGCAAGGTGTTTGTGACAAAAAAAAGTGGGCAAACACGAATAATATTGTATGGGACGGTATATCCAATTATAACAATTGCTAAAGATCTAGTTCTTCTGGAATATAACTCATTTCTTGCCTACACAAAGGACATGTATTTCTACATTTATCCGAACAATTCATACATATATGGTGATTGCAAGGTGTAATAAATATATTTTTTATTTCAATATTTTCATAACATACTGGACATTCAAAATTTCTATTTAATTCTTTATAACAATTTCTAATAATATTACGATAGGCATCAGCATATTTTGCATTTTGTTGGAGAAAATGCAAACTACTTTCCGAAAGATTCTTATTAGCGTTATCACGTTCATTTAATGCTCGATTTACTCGTCTTCGCATGTATAGTATATATCTATCTGTTTCGCGTCTAATTTGTGATAATTCAGTAGTTAGTGTCGTGTTTCGTCTCTCTAAATATTCCAATCGTGAATCATTATCGATTTCTTCCGGAAAAGGGATGTGATCCTTATCATACACAACCAGGATTTTATATATAATTTTTTCTATATCCTCTTCTAATATTACACTAGTTTCATAAATACGCGTAAAACTAACAGCATTCATATTATTTAATGTTTTTTTTTCATAAGATTCAAATTTTTCTTTAAATTCATTTTGAATATTAGACATTAAATTACGTATGTTTGAAATATCCTGAATTTTCACTTCTTGTTCCCATGTTAAGGAACGAGTTTGACTATTATAATAAGGTTTGTTAATTGTCCATTTATTTGGAATAATAACTTCATATCGTGCGTATTTCCATCCACGAACATTTTCCCTTTTTAAAATAAAATGCAAATTTTGAACCTTTTCCCGAAAGAATTCATTTAATACTCGTTGGCATCTTTGATCACGTGTTTTGGGCATTGTTTATTGAAGTTAATAAATAATTTTATATTAATTTCAATTTTATATATTATATAAAGAAGTTAAATAAATTGTATTAAGTAAAGATAGTATATTATATACCCTTTACGAAAATAGAAGAATAATTTTATAACATATAGTTCAGTAAGTGTGTTAAAATATAAGACAATTTTATAAAAAGACATAAGCATAAAATTGAAAGGTAAATTGTCTTACTAACAACATGAGAACAACAATCATAGTTGTTGTTCAAAGCACGGTTGTCCGAGTGGTCTAAGGAGCCAGACTTAAGACCTGGTGTTGTGAAACGCGTGGGTTCGAACCCCACACC
>MDTG01328518.1_pt1 | contig 13389 bp, 23 predicted proteins | sample 811421 | NCBI WGS metagenome assembly MDTG01 (sample SAMN05326645, study PRJNA326480) | marine metagenome | isolation source: seawater | place: Pacific Ocean: South East | collected 2011 | reverse complement strand
TGGTAAAGAATATGAAGTCACAGATGTTGAAAATTCTAGAGATGAATTTTTAGCAATTCATGTTGGTTCAAATGAGCCAATTGAAGAAACCATTGAAGAGGAGACAACAGAGGAGTCATAAATATGACAGATATAAACCCCAAAAGGGGAGAAATCTCAATCAAACTTGGTGAGAAAGAATATAAAGGTAAAGTTACTCTTGATGCTATGATGAAAATAGAAACATCAATGAATATGGGGTTACTACAAATTGCTCAAAGATTATCTGATGGTGGATTAACCTTAAATGAGATGGGAACTATTATAACACCAGTTATTAGAGGTGGTGGTAATGATATGTCTCAAAATGATGTTTTAAAATTAGTATGGGATAGTGGCACAATGCATTGTTTTAAAATTGTTAGCGATATTATAAGCAATGCACTTAATCCAGATAGTGATGATGCAAAAAAAAAGGAAGTAGTAGCCGAAGCAAGTTAGAGAAACTTCCTTGGGATAATTTTATGAGTTTAGGTCTGGGTTCAATGCAGATGCAACCAGATGTTTTTTGGAATTGTAGTTTTGCTGAGTTTTATTCAGCAATAGAAGGATTTAGGAAGTTTCATGGAGCAGAAGATAATAAGCCTATGACAAAAGATGAACTAGAAGAATTGAAGGAGTTATACCCAGACTAATGGCTACCACAGTTGACGAATTATTAATTAAAATTCGCTCAGATATGTCTGAGTTTAAAAGAGATTTAAGTAAAATCCAAAACCAGACACAGAAAGCAACCAAGAGTATAGACAGAAGTTTCAAGACAATGGCTACTGGTGTTAAAGGTGCTATAGGTGCTGTTATTGCTATTGGTGCTGTTCAATTTGGTCGTTCTTTGGTTACTTTAGCAAGTGATGTTCAAGAACAAACTTCAAAAGCAAAAGTTGTGTTTGGTAACAATTTTGGTTCTGTTAGAGATGAATTAGAAACATTTGGAGATGCTGTAGGTCGTTCAACCTCACAACTTGTGAATATGGGTTCATCAGTTCAAGATACTTTTGTTCCAATGGGATTTGCAAGAGATGAAGCATCAAAACTTTCTGTTCAATTAACAAAACTAGCAGTTGATGTCGCATCATTCAACAATGCTTCTGATGAAGAGACTATGAGAGCTTTCCAAAGTGCCATAGTAGGAAACCATGAAACTGTTAGAAGATTTGGTGTTGTTATTACTGAAGCAACATTGAAACAAGAACTTAATCGTATGGGCATAACAAAATCAATGAAAGAAGTAACGAATGCCGAAAAAGTACAAGCAAGATTAAATCTTATTATTAATGGAACAACTGATGCACATAATGATGCAATTAATACATCTGATAGTTTTGCTAATACTACAAAAGCATTATCGTCAGCACTTCAAGAGCTTGGTGTATTAGTAATGGAACCATTAATACCAATATTAGCAAAAATAGTTAGAGGATTTGTTAATGCTGTTGAAAGCATTAAAGAATTTTTATCTATATTTAAAACATTCAGAAGTTCTGATAAAGATTTAAAAGACAGTAATTTTTTACTAGAACAAAACATAAAGTTAAATATTGAATTAACTAAATTAAGAACAAAACAATTATTATTAAATAAAAAAATACAAGACCAGTCATTAAGTTTTTTTAAAAAATTAGGTGATGCTCTAAAAGGAGATGCCTTTGATAAAGAGTCAAGTTTAAGTATATTAGATTTGTTTAGAGGTAATGCTACCTCTTTAGAAAATTCTTTAAAAGCAATAGAAGAGCAAATTGCACAAACAGAAGCAATTATTGATGCAAACAATAAATTAATTGCAAACACAAAACAATTAACTATTACAAGAAAAGAAGATGCAATTGCAGTAGAGCATTTTTCAAAAAAACTTTTACCATTTCAAATAAAATTAATACAAGGAGAAGCAAAAACTAGAACATTTTTGCATGGTAGGCAATTATCACAGATTGCTGAATTAAAACAAAAACAACTTTTAGCTGATGAATTTGAAAAAGGAATACAAGTTAGTAAATTAGAAAGAATAAAAGAAGGTAGAAGAGTAAGAGAAGAGGAAGCAAAAAGATTAAAGGCAATAGAAAATGAATTAAGAGATACTTCTATACAAGCATTTGATAGAATTACTGATGCTACTGCTGATTTATTGGATGGCACAACTAAAAACTTTGATGGTATTAGGTCAGCAATGTCAATGTTCCTTAAAGATTTACAGAGAACTATTTTACAATTAACAGTATTTAATAAGATTAAAAATCAAATATTTGGTACTTCTGCACCAACTGCTTCTGGTGCTGATATATTTGATAATATAATTGGATTATTTACTGGTGGTGGTGGTACACCACAAATAGATGCTTTTGCTGGTGGTGGTCGTGTTCAAAAAGGTAGACCAACAATAGTTGGAGAAAGAGGTGCAGAGTTGTTTGTTCCTAGTACTGGTGGTACAATAATGAATAATATGAATACTCGTGGTTTAAGTGGTGGTTCTACTGTTGTAAATCAAACAATCAATGTTGATGCTGGAGTTTCTCAAACAGTAAGAGCAGAAATAATAAATCTTTTACCAGTAATTAAACAGGACACGATTTCATCATTATTAGAAGCAAAAAGAAGGGGTGGTAGCTTTGCTACTGCATTGGCATAATGGCATTAAATTATACTGTTTCATATCCATTATCTTTACCTACATCACCATCTAATTTTCAAACAAGTCGTTTTGAATTAGAAAGAAGAAGTGCTATTACTGAAAGTCCATTTACTGGCAAACAGCAAGTACAATTATTTGCTGGTTACAGTTTTTGGAGAGCAACATTGAAATTACCTCCTGTAAAAAGAGTAGATGCTGGTAATTGGACAGCTTTTTTTGCAAAGTTAAGAGGTCGCTCTGGAACATTTTTACTTGGAGACCCAGATGGTAGCAAACAAGGGAGTGGTACTGGAAGTATTACGTTGGCTTCAGCAACTGCTGTTGGCGATACAAGATTATCTACAACTGGCTACAATGAGGGTAGTGGTGTTGTTTTAAAAGCTGGTGATTACATTTCTATAGCTAACGATTTACATATAGTTGTAAATGATGCAACAAAGTCATCAACAAATGTTAATGTTGATATAGAGCCACAAATTAGGGCAGTACATAATCAAGGTGCAACTGTAGTAATATCTGGAGCAAAAGGTGTATTCAGATTAGATACCGAAGTTGCTGGGTGGGATGCAGACCAAGCATCTTTGTATGGTTTTACATTTAGTTGTAGTGAAGCTGTATGACCAGAACATTAAGTACAGCAGTTTCAAACCTTTTAGATGATGAATTAGTTAAACCTTTTTTGGCTGTAAAATTACCATTTCCTTCTGGTGGTACATTGAGATTATGGACAGGACATGGTGATATTACTGTTGATAGTGAAACATATTCTGGTGCTGGTCAATTTCTTGGCATTTCTATAGTTGAGGAAAGTGAAGAAGTAAAAGCAACTGGTATTACACTTACTTTATCTGGTGTTCCTTCAACATTATTAGGTTCACTTATTACAGAAGAGTTTCAAGGTATGCTTGTTGTAGTTCATCTTGGATTTCTTGGTGATAGTAATGCTGTAACTGGTTCTTTTAAGATTTTTTCTGGATTAGCTGATAATGTAGAGATTGCAGAGACAGGAACTACATCTACAGTATCCATGAAAGTAGAAAGCAGATTAATACTGTTAGAACAATCATCATCAAGGCGATATACAAACGAAGACCAACAAACAAGTCATGCAAATGACACAAGTTTAAGATTTGTAGCCACATTACAAGATAAGGAAATAATATGGGGAAAAGCCTAAAGATTGATGGTTGGCAAGAAAGATTAGGTATTACTTTTATATATTATCGCTCACAGCCATTTCTATGGGGTAAAACTGATTGTTGGTGTTTTGTATCTGATTGTGTAAAAACACAAACAGGCATAAATCCTATGAAGATTGTGAATGGTTTATATGACACAGAAGAAAAAGGGTATAAACTTTTGGAAGGTGCAGTGGGTAATGATGGTGTTTATAGAAAATTCGATACAGAAAAAAACTTTTGGTCTCATTTTTTAGGAAAACCACAACCTAAAAATTATGTTCCAACATTTGGTGATATTACATTAGTAAAAATACCCAAAGTAAAAAAATTAGTTGCTGGTGTTGTAAGTGCATTAGATACAGTGTTTGTTAATGGTGATAAAGGTGAACTTTTGTCATGTCCATTGAACAGAATAAAAGTTATTTGGAGGATTTAGTATGCCACCAGCAATAGTAACAGCAGTAGTAGGTGCAATCGCAACTGCTGGTACAGCAATCGCAACATTTGTTACTGGAACAGGATTTTTTGCTAGTTTAGCAAAATCTTTTATTATAAGTACAATTACTTCTATAGCAATTAATGCTTTAGCACCAAAGCCGAAATTAGGTTTCCAAGAGCAGACATTAAGAGACAGAAAGGAAATGATAAGACAGCCATTGAGTCCAAGACGGATAATATATGGTCGGTCTAAAGTCTCTGGTACAATATTATTTTTAGAAAGTGCAAATAATAACCAAGATATTTACATAATTATTGCTTTAGCTGGTCATCAAATAGATGGCATAGACAGAATATACTTTGGTGATACACCAGTAGCATTTGATGGAGATGTTACAACTGGATTTCGCTCTGCTCATTCTTCAAGTGATTTTGATGGATTTGCTTCATTACAAGTTCTAAAAGGAACAACAACTCAAACATTACCAACAGCATTTATAAATAATACAGAATTGACATCAAGTGATAAGTTCAAGGGTATTGCAATAATCTGTACTAAATTAACCTATAATTCTACAGCTTTCCCAAATGGTGTTCCAATTATTTCTGCAATCGTAAGAGGTAAAAAAATATTCAATACTCATGATTCAACTGTTAGATATAGCAATAATCCAGCTTATGTTTTTAGAGATTATCTAAAGGATACAACATTTGGATTATCTGTAACCGATGCAGAATTAGATGATACACAATTAAACTCTAGTGCTACAACTGCTGACAGTGCTGTTGTTCATAAAGATGACAATGACAATAGAACATTTAGTGCTGTAGCTACCTCAGATGGTTCTGTTAACCATTATGTGCATGATGGAGCAACAGTTTCATTGCATGATGGAGACCAGATTAAAATAAGTGGCACTACTTACTATGTGATTTTATCAGATGGACTAACAAAAATTCACAATACGACTTACAAAGCACAAGCATTTAGATTAGCAACCAACACAGCAAATTACAGAACAAGAACTGCAAATCATACAATAGGAAGTGGCACAGTAACTTGTGAAAGAACACATGAGATAGGTTTTGGTTGTGATGGTACTTTACTTTCTAGTTCACAACATAAAGACAACATTGAATCTATTCTTACTTCATGTGGTGGTAGTATGACTTATTCTGGTGGTGTATTTAGAATGGATGTTGCTTCATTTACTTCACCAGATACCAATAATGATTTAAATGATGATGATATAATTGGAGATATTTCTCTTGTTCCTAAAATACCAAGAAGAGATAGATTTAATGGTATTAGGGGAACATTTATAGGTCCAGAGAATGGTTATCAAGGTGCTGATTTTCCTAGCTTTCAACAAACATCATTTTCTAATTCTGATGGAGAAGTAATATTTAGAGATTTCCAACAAAATATGTGTATCAGTGGCACACAAGCACAAAGAATAGCAAAGACATTGTTATTTCAGTCAAGAAATGAATTAACAATGAAAATTAATACAACTCTTAAAGGTTTGAGGTTATTACCAAATGATAGAGTAAGAGTAACACATTCAAGATTTGGATTTACTAATCAGATATTTAAAGTTAATGAGGTTTCCATAGCATCTTCTGCTGATACAGGAATAGCTGTTAGTTTACTGTTGAGAGAAGATACTTCACAAGCATACGACTTTGATGTGAACTCAGAGATGGTCATTGTAGACCCAACACCAGATACAGATTTGCCTAATTTTAGAACTGTATCTACACCAACAATTTCATCTTTTGCTAATGTTGGGGATTTAAATAATGATGGTACATTTTTATCAAGTGTTAAAGTGGTCTTTGCAGAAAGCACAAGTGGTTTTATTAAAAAGACAATCATTGAATTACAAGCACAATTATCTGGTTCATTTGTTACTGTAGATACACAAGTTGTTGAGTCTGGAATAACAGAAACAAGATTTGGTGGTTTGATAGTAGGCAGAGTTTATAGGGTTAGAATAAAGTGTGTTTCCTTTGCAGATGTTGAAAGTTCTTTTGCTACATCTTCTAATCTCACAATTACTGCTGATACAACTGCACCTAGTGCTTATACTGGATTAACAGCAAATGCCGTAGGTGGTGGTGTTGAACTTGTTTTTACAAACCCAAGTACAGATGATTTTAGAGGTCCAGAATTTGTAATGAGAACTGGCACAGGAAATCCTAACTCTGGTGGTGATGCAACAATCAATTTTTCTGTAGCTGGTGCAAAATCTAAAGCTATGAGAATTACAAGACAAAATCTTACTGTTGGAACACAACAAAGGTTTTGGATAAGGTCTACTGACTTTTCTGGTAATGGCAGTGCTTTTTTTCCAAATGATGCAGATGGTATAACTGCTACACCAACAAGTGAGCAATTGGATGTACAAAACTCTTCTGGTACAAGCATTGTTTCTGGTGGTGTTGCACAATTAGGAGCATTTGGAACAATTAGTCAAATAACAAGTGGTAATGTAGCTAATTTAGTTGCTGACAATGCCATCATTGCTGGTAAGTTATCTGCTAATTCAGTTGTAGCCGATAATATAGCTAGTGGTTCTATAACATCAGCAAAATTAACAACTTCTTCTGCTGTAATTACAAATACAGCACAGATAGCAAATGCAATCATATCAAGTGCTAAAATTGCTTCTATTGATGCTAGTACAATTACTGCTGGTAGCTTAAATGCTGATAGAATATCTGGTGGTACTCTTACAATAGGAAATATTAATTCGATTAGTGGTGCATTTAATCCAGCAAATCTTAATGCTGGTATAATTTTAAAAGTACTTGCTGGAAATGCTGGTAGAGGAGCAGTTAATCAAAGTCCATTAACAATTCCAAATACTACCTTTACATCTGAAAATAATGATGCTTTTAATACAGATGCAATTGTTTTAATGGTTGCTAATGCACATTGTCAATCTAGTGGTCAAGGAACTTCAATAGCAACTCGATTTATGACAGGCTCGACAGCACAAGCATTAACTGCAACAGCAACTGCAACTGGTGCTGGAAGTTCACAAGTTAAAATTTCTGCAAATAAAATTCAATTAAATAAAAATCAGCAGTATTTTTCTAGTATTTCATATAATGATGCTGGAGCAAATGAAGCTGGTCAAGGAAGTGGTTCAATAATTATTTTAGAAGTGAGAAGGGTGTAATGGAAGTAGAGCCAGTATTTTTTTGGAATTTATTATTAACTCTTGTAATTGCACCAGCAGTTTTTATCTTTCGTGCGTTACAACAAGAAGTAAAAAGAATAGATATTCTTTTAAATAAAACCAGAGAAGATTATGCCAAGAGGGATGATGTTACTCAAGCAATCAATCGGTTAGAAGAGAAAATTGACCGAATATTGGAGAAATTAAAATGAATTTATCAAAACTTAAAGACCAACTTATTTTGTCAGAGGGAGTAGTCTACAAAACTTATGCTGATATATTAGGTTTAAAAACTTGTGGCATCGGACATCTTTGCAGAGAGGGTGAACCAGAATATGATATGCCTATAGGCGAAGAAATATCTGAAGAAAGAGTTACAGAACTTTTTGAGCAAGACGTTCAAATAGCAATTAACGATTGTAAAAAGATTTATGATGATTGGGATAAATTGCCAGAGACAGTAAAAATTGTATGTTGTGATATGATGTTTAATCTTGGATATCCAAGATATAGTAAATTTGCCAAAACTATATCTTATATAAGAGATGGAGAGTGGCTCAAAGCAAGTTCAGAGATGCTTGACTCAAAATGGGCAAGACAACTGCCAAATAGGAGCAAACATTTATCTGAGATGATGGCTAGTGTTGCAGATGAATGACATGGTTATTGGTCGTATTTTTGTCTGGTACAGTTCAAGAAAGTCTGTACTTCAGTGATTTGGATTCGTGTCTTCGAATTGCATCAAAACTTAGGTCACAAAACTATGAGCAATCACTCTCTGGGGATAGCAGAATTTGGGTTAAGGCTTATTGTGTACCTAAAACAATACCTAAAAAGAATGAGTAATGATATTAAAAGACAGAAAACCGAAAGAAGATTATAGAAAATATAAATTTGAAAAGACTAAAAGAAACTGTCTAAGATGCAGTAAATCTTTTATTTCTGTTACAAAAACAACATTTTTATGCGATAGTTGTAAAAGAATAATAGATAGATATGACTTAAAATTATGTATGAATACAAAGTAAAAGAGATAGTTAAGGTAGTTGATGGCGATACTGTCGATATAATTATTGATTTAGGTTTTAATTTAACAAAAAAAGAAAGAGTTAGATTATCTGGTATTGATACACCAGAAAGTAGAACAAGAGATTTAGAAGAAAAAAAATTAGGTTTAGATGCAAAAGAATTTTTAGAAAGACGTTTACATGAGACCAAAGAAAAGTTGATAGTAAAAACAGAAAAAGATGGCAAATATGGTCGTATGTTAGGTGAATTTGTTATTGAAGATTTAAGCATCAATGAAGAAATGATAGATAGAGGTTATGCTTGGAGATATGATGGTGGCACAAAAGAAAAAGATTTAAATGAACTAAAAATAAAAAGAAGAATAATCATAGAGGTTTAATTTGATAAACAATCAATACGATTATATGGATAGTAGATTAGAGCAAGGCTGTTGTCCAAAATGTAATATAAAATTACAGTTTGTTGAAGTTCATGGTCATTATCAATGTGTTGCTTGTAAATGTGTAATTAATGATTGTTGTAATGGTGAACAGGCACAAAAAATATATGAACCGAAGAGAGGTAGCAGAATATTTGATGGTTTCTCAAGCGAAAGTAACAAAAATGGTACAGGATGGGTTGTTAGAAGCAGAAATTATAAATTATAATTATAAGTTTAAAAGATTAGAAGTTGATAAGTTTAGAAATAAAATAATAAAAGTTTTGAAGTTATGATGGAACAAACTATAAGCGATGTTGAAAACTTTACTAAGACAGTTAATTTTAGTGAAGGTGGTAGTAGTGATGTTGAAGCTGGGATACAATTCATTTATCACATGAGAGAACATATTATAGATATAGGAATAGCAACTGTATATGGATTAGTTGTTTATGCTTTATTTTTATGGATAACAAAAACGATTAAGGGGTTTTAAGAGGAGGGTTTACATGAGGGTGTCAGCCTTCCTCACCAGTTATGAGGGGTAATTGTTTAATTTAAACTTAATTATGTTATAATTTTTAATTGCTAAATATAATCTGCAATTATCCCTCACCAAAAAAAGGAGTAAAATATGTTAGGAAATCTTATTTCACCTATTGCAAATTTAGCTGGAACATGGCTACAGGGAAAAGTTGATAAAGCAAAAGCCGAAACAGATATAAAGGTTGCCAAAGCTCAAGCTGAAGCTGAAGTCTATCGTACTGAAGCAACATCTGAAATGCTTATGGAGAAAGAGCTTACATCACAAATGGGTGATAGTCTTAAGGATGAACTGTGGTCTGTACTCTTTGCTGGAATTTTACTGGCTTGTTTCCTTCCTTGGACACAGCCTTATGTTAAAGATGGTTTTATTTTTTTAGATGAAAATTGTCCGAGTTGGTTCTCAAATATGTTGTATATTGTAATAGGGAGTGCATTTGGAATGAGGTTTGGTAAACAAGGATTACAAGTTTTAAAATCAAGAAATGGCAAAACTAAGCAATAAACAAAATACTAGATTTGGTGGATTAGTAGCTGTACTTTCTGGCAGAGAACCATACGATTACATTATGAAAGATTTAACTGAACAGGGATTTGTTGGTCAGAGTCATAATGGTGTTTTTCTTACAAATAAAGGCATGAATGAGAAAGATAGACTAGCTACACTGGCTGGTTTGATGGTTGAGAAAGATAGAGCTTTTGCTCTGAAATCCAAGAAATAAATTGAAGATTTCTTAAAATATCATATATTTAGGTTAATCAAACGATTAGATTGCCCATCTGGGTCTATAAGGAATAAGGATGTTAGACCCAATTACATTGACAACTGCTGTTACTACAGCAACAACTTGTTACAAAACTTTTGTATCAATGGTTCAAGCTGGAAAAGAACTTGAAGATTGCACAGCAACTTTAGGAAAATGGATGGGTGCAGTTTCAGATATAGATAATATACACAAGACTTCTAATAACCCATCAACATTTGATAAGCTGTTTAATGGAAGCATTCAAGAAGTAGCAATGGAAAGCTTTTCAGCAAAAAAGAAAATCCAAAAACAAAGAGAAGAATTAAAAAACTGGTTAATAGGTCATTATGGTTTACAGGCTTACGAAGAGTTATTGCGTGAGGAGGGGAGAATTAGAAAGGCTAGGCAAAATGCTATTTATGCTAAAGAAGCACAACAACGTATGATAAGAGATTATACTATCATGGGAATCGCTAGTTTGATTGGTTTATCTGCTCTTGGATGGATGATTTGGCTTATTTCCAAGAGTGTTGCTTAATGATTATGTTATATAATTTTATTTATTATTTCTTAATATTCTTTTGTATTATTTCTTTTCTGGCAATAGTAACATTTGCAAGAGACAAAGAACATACAACTTGTAGATTAGCAAAACAGCTACTAGAAAATAAAACTAGAGTTTGTGTTTATGTGGGTGCAAACTATACTCAATGGAATGAATATGTTCCAATAGGTGCTGGTGAATGCCCTAGAGAAATAAGTTGCAAATACAGACCAAATGAGAAACCATTTACACTTAAAAATGTGATTAAAAGTATTAAGGACAGTTTCAAATGACACAAAAGAAATTACAAGCTAAATCCAAATATAATGATTTAGATGCAAATAATGACGGAATTGTAAGTGATGCTGAATTAGAAATGGCAGAGAAACTTACAAGATTAGAAAACAATGACAAAAAAGATGACCAGATAAGAATAATGGCTATGATTTCTCTTGTAAGTGTCATAGGACTTGTTTTACTGGCTTTATCCCCAATTATACCAGATAGTCGAATCGAGCTATGTACGGCTCTTATATCGACATATATCGTTACAAATTTAGGTATTTTAGCAACTTTTATGGCAACAAGTGCATGGAGCAAGAAAAACGGCTCTTAAAAAAGATTTGCAACAAACATTCAAATAATATATACGATAATCAATGGCTTTGCATATAAGCCATCTCTATATGAACTTTGTACCTTAACCTCCCATTAGTTTTACTTTTGGGGGGTTCTTTTTGTGTTGCGAATCGAGCCAAAAAGGTAAATATTTAGCCAATTTTACCTATTTTTTGTAGTTTTTTTAATTTTAAGTCTTTGATTTTATTACAAAAACAAACTTATATTATTATCTTCTTTAATATGTTATAATAAATTACTGATATTATTTAATTTTTATCAGTGGCTATTTGAAAAAGTAAATAAAAACAAAGTTCATAAATGGAGAATGATATGAAAAAATGTTGGGTAATTGTTATTGACAAACAATATACTGAAACCATCTTTGGAAATAAAGTATTCAAAGATAAGACTTCTGCTTTAAAAGTAGTTGAAAGATTAAAAAGTCAAGGCAAATTCATTGATGGCAAATTTGTTGATGGATATAAACAAACCATCAAAGTTGTCCAAGATGACATCGATTATATTGCAAACTTTGGCTATTTCCAAATAGTGTAATACTAAACCCCTACTTCGGTGGGGGTTTTTTTATTAATTTTTATTAAACTACATTTTGTAGTTGAAATACCTAAAAAATAGTTTATATAAGTAAGCATAGTTAAAAAACACAAATAACAAAGTATAAAGAAAGCGAGTTCAAAATGGACAATATTAAACAGGAAAGTGCTAAACTTCCAACTTTAGAAGAGCGAGAAGAAGCTAGAGAAAAACTTAATTTTGAAAAGTTTGAGGAACAATTACAAAAACTAATCAAAAGATTTTCTTCACAAAGTTTATCAAAACATTACATCAGAAATCCCTCAACTGGTAATCTTATAGAGCAGTGGAGCAAATTTGAATTTCCATCAAACGATAAAACTGTCAAACTTGGTGGTCTAACAGAAGAGCAACTAATAAGATATCATAGGTCACAAGTTCATTATGAAAGCCTTCGTGACCATCTCTACAAATTCATTAAATCAGTTTAGGGGGGAAGTAATGAAACTTGAAGATATAAAATTTAAAAGACCTAGTAGTGGTTATGAAACAAAAAACCAAAGAAATCATGCTCTTTGGTCTGGTGTATCTGAATATGTAGTTTTTTATAAAAATGAGCCTGTTGGTTCTGTCTGGAAAAGTCAGAGATATAACACAGTAGAATGGCGATATGAAATATTCGATGGTGATGTTCAAGGTAGTGAAGCTACAAGATTCGACACAAAATTTCCAATTATGAGTGAATTAACCAAAAGGGGAAAATAATGATAAAATTACAAACTCAAAAGCCGTTTAAATATCAATCTGAAATGCACAGAAAATTATCAAAAAATAATCCAGAGAGATATGCAGTAGAATTAGCACTGCATGGATTATCAATGGGTAGATATCAAATCAACGATATGTGGGTAAAAGGTGAAATACCAGAAGAGTGTCGTGATAAGTTTACCAAAGCAATCAAAGAACTTCGTGTAAAAATAGGAGAAGATTATGGCATCTAATAATCCTTTTGAGGTTCATGGCATAAGCCATCTATCAGCAAGTAATATAAATTTATTTGTAACTGATAAAGCAAAGTGGATAGCACAATATCTTTTCAAGATGAGGGATGAAACAAGTCCAAGTGCTATCAGAGGTAATGTTCTGGAGCATTGTTTAAATCTAATAAAAAGTAATGATGATGAAATACGTTCTGGCAGTAAATATGTAGAGCATCATGTGCTACATAAAAAATTCAATGAGGAATGTGTAGCAGAAGGTTTTGATTTAGATGATGAAAAGGTTCAGAAAGAAGCTGATAAACTTTTTAAATACTTTCACAATATGCTCTACTTATTTGTAGATTGTAAAAACTTCAATCAGTATCAGCAGAAGATATTTTTAAACATCTGGGATTTACCAGTGCCATTTATAGGCTATACAGATTTTATTACTAATGATGATGTAATAGACCTTAAAACCACTCTTAGAATGCCCTCAGAG
>MDTG01187032.1_pt1 | contig 13390 bp, 12 predicted proteins | sample 811421 | NCBI WGS metagenome assembly MDTG01 (sample SAMN05326645, study PRJNA326480) | marine metagenome | isolation source: seawater | place: Pacific Ocean: South East | collected 2011 | reverse complement strand
CTAATTCATTAACACTACATATATCTTCTATGTTTGCAATTCCATCAGAGCTCTGATGGAATTGCAAACATAGAAGATATATGTAGTGTTAATGAATTAGATATTATCTACTTAGGTATGTATGACATATCACAGTCTTTAGGGCACCCAGGTGAATTAGATCATCCCGAAGTTATTTCAAAACTTGAAAGCTGTGTCGAGATCATTTCTCAATCTGGAAAATGCCCTGGCATATTTGTTCAAAATATTGACTCAGCTGCCAATTTTAAAACTTTAGGGTTCCGATTTATAGCCTATGTTGCAGACAGCTACGCTCTAAAGAAATATTATAAAGATAAAGTTAATGAGTTTATAAATAAATAACAAAGATGAAGCTCAGAATTCATCATGCAAAAGAAATTAAAAAAATTCATACTGAATGGATTTATATTGGGTGTAATTTTGAAATTTTAGATAAACTTAAAAGCAAGAACCCCACAAAAAATATTTGTTTGCATAATTCTATTCGTGAAGAATTTAATAATTATAAACATGATTATTTTAATTGGCTTGAATTACAAAGAAAATATAATGATGACTCACTTGAGTGGTGGATGACAGATATTGCAAACGGAAATACAATGGTTTCAAAGTTCTATTTATTTTTATCACAACTTATTGCCCTTAAAAAATATTTAGACAACTGCAATTCATTCAAAGAAATTACAATTGTATGTGAAGATATATTTTTATACAATTTTATTAGAGCAAATCTAACTGAATTTAAACTCTCTTATAGTATTTTTGGAAGTATATTTTTTGTTATTACTGACAGCACCTCCCTTTTATTAACTGGAGTTAAAAACTATTTCATACAATTAAAATACATTCTATCGGCTATTTATTATTCATATAAAACTAGACCTAAATATCTAGTAAAGCCGACTGGTACCGTTGCTCTATTTCATCAATTATTGCAAGTAAAAGGGAAAAATAGAAAAGTAGTATCTGGGAATTATCAAAAATTCTTGCCTAAACTATTTTCTGATAAAGGTTATAACGTATTTCAGTTATGTATGAATTATGACGTCGAAAAAGATAAAACACAACTATTTAAATTGTTGCGTTCTAAGAACTTTTTTTTTCCTGACGATTGGCTTAATTTTAATGATTATATAAAGTCTTTTATAAGATCAATTAAAACTTTTTTTGTTGTCAGTCATAAATTCAAATTTAGAAATATAATTGTAAAGTCTCTTGTTTTTAGAGAGAGACTATACCATTTGCAGCAAAGACCTTTTTTATATTTTAGGTATAAATACGCTTTAGAGAAATGGTCTAAAGATGCTTTTAAAGTTATTTATTTTGATAATTTTGAGGGTACTGTCTATCAACAAGTCCCATTTCATACGCTTAATAAAATGAATAAAAATAATATTACAACTGGCATGATACATCATAGCGTGAGCGAAGAATATTTTGCACATCATTCACAAACGCTCCATTGGGATAGTTTTGTTAAACCAAGAAGAGTTTTGTGTCACAGCAATTTTTATAGAGATATTTTAATCAGTCGTAATTATCCATCAAATATATTATCAGTAGCTCCTCCCATCAGAAGTAGATTTATTAATTATGAGTCTTACGAAAAAAATAAAAATTATCTTTTGGTAAATCTTCCACTGGACAAAAGCGCATTCTATGAACTAGTACTATCAATTTTAAGCATAAACACTAAAATTAAAGAAATGAAAATTAATGTGGCATTTAGATTACATCCTACCACCAACGAAATCAATTTAACCAAATTAGTTAAAAATATGCCTGATAATTTTTATATATTTAAAGGTGAATTGTACGATACTTTGGTCAAAACATTTTGCTGTTTGACAATGTCATCCGCATCTGTTTATGACGCCATACAGTTGGGTGCATCTGTAATTACTTTAAAAAGTGAAATAAATATTATGGATAATTATACAGATTTCTTAGTTAATAAATTTCCGATTTTAGACTCTATCGAAAAGAATAAATTAACTGATAGAATTTATGAGGTATTTTTCGAGAAAGAAGAATACTATCAAATTGAGTTTGATAAGATTAGAAATTATTTAAAAGATAACTCTTTAAAATTAGACAACAAAAACTCTGAGGTATTCTTCGTATGAAAAAAGTTATTAAATTATCAAAATCATGTGTAAGTAAAAAAGAGATAAAAGCAGTTAATCAGGTTTTAAAATTAGAATTTCTAGGAATGGGAAAATTTGTAGAAAAATTTGAAAATGAGCTTCATCACTTTTTCAATAATAATGTTGCTACTGTAATTAATGGTACTGCCGCTATACAGTTAGCGCTTGAGGCATGTGATATTGGAAAAGGAGATGAAGTTATCGTTCCTTCCTTGACGTATGTTGCCTGTTTTCAGGCAATCTCTGCAACGGGTGCAACTATAATTCCATGCGATGTTAGAGAGGATACTCTTACTATAGATGTAGACGATGCGATAAATAAGTATACCTCAAAAACAAGAGCAATTGTACCAGTCCATTATGCAAGTGCTATGTTTGATTTAAAAAAATTATATAAATTTGCAAAAAGAAAAAAAATTAGAGTTATCGAAGATGCCGCTCATGCTTTTGGGAGTTACAATAATAATAAACTTGTTGGATCTGATGGTGACATTTTTACATTTAGCTTTGATGGAATCAAAAATATAACTGCTGGTGAAGGTGGCTGTGTAGTTTCCAAGGATAAAAAAGTTATCAATAGTGTAAGAACTTCAAGACTTTTAGGAATAGAAGGTGAAACTCAAAAAAGATACAAGGGGAAAAAGAGCTTTATCTTTAACGTAAATAAACAAGGCTGGAGATATCATATGAGCAATGTTTATGCCGCTATTGGATCTGTTCAACTTTCTAGATTTAATACCTTTAAAAGGAAACGAAGATCTCTTGCAAAATATTACAATAAACTCTTGAAAAATGATAAATGCATTAAGTTGCTAGAGTATAATTATAATCAAATCGTACCTCACATATATGTTGTGCGTATTCCGGGCCTAAAAAACAGGAGTTTAATTATAAAAAAATTAAGCCTTAAAGGCATTGAGTCTGGTATCCATTGGACTCCAAATCATTATCACAATTTTTATCAGACAAAAAAAAGATACATTCTTAAAACAACAGAAAAAGTATTTCCAGAGCTACTTACATTGCCGTTACATCCTGATTTGAGTAAGCAAGATATTGAATATATATGCAGTGAGTTGAAAAAAATTGTTAAAAGAAAATAAAAAAAATAATCTTCTTATCACAGGTGGAACAGGAACAATTGGAAGTCGCCTATACAATTATCTAGAAAGAAAGAAAAAATATAATCTATTTATTGGCTCAAGATCAAAAGAGATTAAAGGGAATAAAAATAAAATTAGAAGAATTAATTATGAAAGTAAACTATCAATTGATCGCGCTCTTAAAGATATCAATATAATCATACATACAATTGGTTTAGATAGTAAAGCATGTATAAGAAATCCTAAATTAGCAAATAAAGTACATATAAAGTATACACAAAACTTAATTAATTCAGCTATCGAGTCGGGTGTTACAAAAATTATTTATCTTTCAACCTGGAAAGTCTATTCTGATGAATTTAATGACTCATTCACAGAAAAACATAAGCTTAAAGCGAATCATCCGTATAGTTTAAGTAAGAGTAAAGGGGAACAAGCTTTATTGAGCAAAAATTACAAAAATAAAATTGATACTATAATTGTAAGATTACCAAATGGTTTTGGCGCTCCTTCAAATCACAAAGCAAATAATTTTACACTCGTAAGAGAATTCTGTTATTCAGCAATAAATAACGGATATATAAAAATAAGTGGAAACCCATATGCTATAAGGCCATTCAGTCCTATAGATGAAATATGTAAACTAATAGAATTTTTTATTAAGAATTCATTTAAGAAAAAACAGCTGATAGTGAATGCAGCAAATTGTAAAAGTTACTCTCTTTTAGATATGGCAGAGATCATAAAAAAGAGAGTTCAAAAAAAATTAAATAAAGAATGTGTTATAAAAATAAATAATAAAAATATTTACAAAAACAATAGAAATATAGATTATTTTATTTATAAATCTAGATCATTATCACAAATAGGCTATAGAAATATTAATGTTTCAAAAGCAAAAATAAATAAAGAAATAGATGCCCTTATTGATTTTGTAGAGAAACAAAAAGTATATGTTTAAAGATTTTAAAAATAAAAGTGTTTTAGTTACAGGACACACAGGATTCAAAGGCTCTTGGCTATCCTCGTGGCTTCTAAAGCTAGGTGCGGACGTTCATGGCATTTCTATTGATGTGCCATCAGTACCTTCTCATTATAGCGCTCTAAGAATGAGTAAAAAAATCAAAAATTATAAATTAGACATAAAAAATCTTCAAAAACTTAGACAAACAATAAATAAAATCAAACCTAAATTTATTTTTCATTTAGCGGCACAGTCACTTGTAAAAAAATCTTACGAAAATCCAGTTAATACATTTGAAACTAATACTATAGGTACTCTGAATCTACTTGAATGTATTAGAAATTTTAAACATAACTGTACGATAATTCTAATCACAAGTGATAAATGTTACCAAAATGTTGAGCAGCTCAAGGGCTATGTTGAAACAGATAGACTAGGAGGAAATGATCCTTACAGTGCATCAAAGGCAGGAGCAGAACTAGTTATAAGTAGTTACATTAGTTCATTCTTACTGATTAAAAAAAATTTAAGAATAGGTATTGCAAGAGCTGGAAATGTTATTGGAGGCGGTGATTGGTCAGATGATAGAATTATTCCAGATGCAATAAAAGCTTGGTCAAAACGAAAAACTCTTAAAATTAGAAACCCCAAAGCAACTAGACCATGGCAACATGTTTTGGAACCGATATCAGGATATTTATGTCTGGCTCAAAAATTGACTAATGATAGCAAACTAAATGGTGAGGCATTTAATTTTGGTCCCAAAAAACAAGAAAACTATACCGTTAAAGATGTCCTTGTTGAATTGAAGAAACACTGGAAAGCAGCAAAGTGGTCAACTGAAAATGACAATAATTTTTATGAGTCTACATTATTGAGTCTAAATTGTACTAAGGCAAAAAAAATGTTGAATTGGGAGGCAAAACTCCAATTTCGTGAGAATATAAGACTAACTGCAGAATGGTATAAGAAATTTTATGAACATGAAGGTCGCTCTGTTTGGGATCTAACATCGGATCAAATTGATTTTTACCAGAGCAAATTGAAAAAAAAATATGAATAATAATAGTCAAATACAAGATGTTATCATTACAAGTTTAAAAAAAATCGATGGAGTTAAGGGTAATGTTTATCACGGTATAAAGAAATCTGATTCAACTTTTAAAAATTTTGGGGAATTGTATTTTTCCTCTGTAGATTACTTATCAATTAAAGGATGGAAGCAGCATACTAAAATGACTATGAATTTAATACCACTATCTGGTAGGATAAAGTTGGTAATTTATGATAGTAGAGATGCGTCAAAAACAAAAAAAAATTTTTTTGAAATTAATTTATCTATTCAAAGTAATTTTGTTAAAGTAACTGTACCACCTAAACTTTGGTTTGGTTTTCAAGGTTTAGAAAAAGACCATAATCTTTTGTTAAATCTTGCTGACATTGAACACGATCCAGATGAAACTCAAAATATCGATTTGGAAAGCATTCCTTATAACTGGGATTAGATTAAATTTTATTAATAAATGTATAATCCAAAAGTTAGCATAATAATGAACTGTTTTAATAGTGATAAATTTTTGTATGAAGCAGTTAATTCTGTTCTCGCTCAAACATATTCTAATTGGGAAATTATATTTTGGGATAACCTATCAGATGATAGAAGTAAGGAAATCTTTTTAAAATTTAAAGATGAAAGATTAAAGTATTTTTTAGCTGAAAGACATACTACTTTGTATGAAGCAAGAAATCTAGCCCTGAAACAAGTTACTGGAGAACTTATTGCATTCCTAGATTGCGATGATCTTTGGGAAAAAGAAAAATTAGAGCTTCAAGTTTCTTGTTTCGCTGATGACAAAATAGGTTTTTCGTGTGGTAAGTATATCATAATAAATGAAAGGAAAGAATATACGACAGAAAGACTCGAATATGAATATTTAAAGTCTGGAAATGTAACTGATACATTATTAGAAGAATATTTTGTTTTAATATCAAGCTTAATGGTCAGAAAAGATACATTAAATAAGTTAAGTTATGCTTTCGATAACCGTTTCACACACATAGGTGATTTTGACCTAGTTATTAGACTAAGTTTGATTAGTGAAATCGCTTCGATTAATAAAAAGATAGCCACGTATCGCTGGCATTCACATAATACTGGATTGAATGCAAACTATCATATATCTGATGAATTTAATACCTGGGTAAAAGAAAATCATGAAAATCTGGCAATGGTTAAAAAAAGCAGCAGGGACATATTTTATAAAAAAGTGCAAGCTTATAACCTTGTTAAATATGCATACAGAGGAAATAGATTAGAATTATTAAAAATATTACCTAGATTAAACCTATCTCAGTATTTAAAGGCTCTTGCAGCAATTATTTTACCAAACTTTATAATAAGAAAGTGGTTAGATAGAGATAATTAAAGTTATGAAAAAAAAAATACTAGTAGTATCAACTGCATGTCTTACTTCAATAAATAGAGAGATCTATAGAAGGTTTTCAAGTGACGATTTCGATATAACTCTTCTTGTACCCACTCAGATGAGGATTGGTGACTCAACTATAAATGCTGAACCAACCAAAAATAATGATCCAAAAATTATTTTCAAAAGCCTGACAAATCATAATCCAAGAACTATGTTGTTTCACGATTTAAATAAAATAATATATGATGTTTCACCAAATATTATTATTTTAGATAATGATCCTGTAAGTTTAATTAATTTTAGATTAACTTTACTGAAATTTAAATTTAAATACAAATTAGTGAATATTTCTTGCGAAAATATAAAATATTCTATTACCAAGAATTTTTTTACTGGAAATATTAATTTAGCCTTTAAGTCATTTATTAAATCTGTATCCCTAATATATTTCAGAAGATATGTTGATTTGATTTTTACAATCAATAAAGATGGAGAAGAAATTTATCAAAATTTTAATTTTAATAAAGTAGTTAAAATTCCTTTAGGAATAAACGAAAATAATTTTTTCATAAATTATGAAAAAAGAAATAAGATACGAAATCAATACAATATAAATTGTATTGTTTTAAGTTTTTTTGGAAGAATGATATATGAAAAAGGCTTTCATTTGTTAATTGAAGCTTTAGGAGAGTTAAAGCATTTTAAATGGAAACTTATGATAGATAAATTTAGTCTTTATGAAAACCAATATATGTCCAGAGTAGAAATGCTTCTTAATAAACATTCGTTAAAAGATAGAGTAATATTTGTTGACCCAACACATGACAATATAAGTGAATTCATGAATGCAAGTGACTTGGTTATTATACCATCACTTATTTCTGAAACATTTAAAGAGCAATATTGTAGAGTAGCAGCTGAAGCATTAGCATGTGGAAAAAAAATATTGTCTTCTAAATCTGGAGCTTTACCTGAATTAATTGGTGACCATGGAACATTTTTCAATATTGATGATAACTCTAGTTTAACCAAAAATTTAGAGAAACTCTTGAATTTTGATTTTGAAAACAATCCATACTCAATAAATTCTCATGAATATGCAATTAATTTCTTGAGTGTAAAGAAACAACATTTGATAATGCGAAGTCAATTGATGCAGTTATAATTTAATTTAATAAATTTTCAAAAGTTTTCCTTAGTAAGGCATTGCTTCCTTCATTACTTAAGTGTGTCCTATCGACATAATAGGGTATTTTTAAATTTCCGATTAAACATTTTGTATTACATAAATGTCCTGATATATCAATATATCTCTGACCGACAATTTTTTTAAACAATTTATTTATTTCATCATGATGCATTTCATGTTCATCCCTTGAAACTAAAAAACTATCTACTTCACCTTTTTTTATAAATAAATTAATTAATTTATTATTATTGTAATTATATATCTTCCTAGGATCATATTTTTGTATAGGTACTTGAGAAATAATATAATAATTAATATCCTTATCATCAAAACTTTGTATTCTATTTTTTAAGCCAAGCTCAAAATATTTAGCATTTGTTTTTAAAGTCAACTTTTTATCTAATTTATTGCCCTCATTTAAAAATTTCACGTTACGATTCTCATAATCACCTTTGAAATATTTAGACCATTTTGAAACAAGAATTACATTTTTTATTTTATCTTTATCTAAAAGATCTATTAACTTATCGTTTAACTCTTTACACCTTTGAGAATTATTAGGTGTTAGGAAATTTATATTTTTTAGGGGTGGACAGCTACCTCTTACTATAACCTTTATAGAAATATCTTTTTCAATTCCTATTTTATTAATTAAATGAAGGTGACTAATAACTAAACTATCTCCGATAATAGCAAATTTTGGGGTTTTATTTATATTTCCAAGAACGCATGTTCCAGCGTTAATATTAACTTTTTCAGTCCAACAATCATTTACAATTGGATCTAATAAATCATTAGTGCCATCAAAAATTTTTGCATAACTAAATCTTTGTGGAATTCCATCAAATTTGTAAATAATAGCATTTGCTAATGAAAGAAAGAGTATCGAAAATACAAATAAACGAAAAATTGTTACTTTTGAAATAAGTTTTTTATTTCTAAAAAACGTTTCAATATATTTCCATGATATCCAGCTTATAATTATAGATACAATAATTAATATTAATGTTTCCATTAGGTTTCGATCATCAATCTTAACTATATCAAAGTAAGTAAAAATTGGATAATGCCATAGATATAAGCTATATGAAATCAAACCAATAAATACGCTGAACTTATTAACTAATATGAATGAAATAGTTGAATTAGTTTTATAAAATAAAATTATAATACTCGTGCCAACTGTTGGAATAAGTAAATATATACTAGGAATTTGAATTGAGTTGTCATAAAGGAAAACCGGAGTAATAACTAATAGCAGACCTAGAATCAAAATTAAATTATTTAAAAAATCAGGAATATAATTTTTTAGATAATAAAAATTAGTATATAGAAAAAAAGTAACACAACCTAAAAGAATCTCCCAAATTCTACTTTGTACTAAAAAAAAATCGAAGTATATGCTTCTGCTGAAAAAAAATAATTCATTTTCAATATACGGATAAGTTAGAGAAAAATTTCCTCCAAGCTGACCTAAAAATAAGCTTAATAAAAAAATTAAAAATATTGTTAAAAAAAATAGTCCTTTATGTTTTTTAAAAAAAATTAAAAATAATATTGGGTAAATGAGATAAAATTGTTCTTCAACTCCTAAACTCCAAGTGTGTAATAAGGGATTGAAACTGTTCTCAAAATAATTAACAGAACTAGAAAACAAAATATTTGAAGTAAAAAAAAGTGATGTAATTTGAGTAAGACTATGAAATTTTAGTGCGATCGGATCTAGAATGATTAGAGATACAAGAAATGAAACAATTAGTACTAATATTAGTGCAGGTATAATCCTTCTTATTCTTCTCTCGTAAAAATTTAAAATTGAGAAATTATTATTTTTGATATCGTTTGATATTATTGAAGAAATAAGAAATCCACTTATAACGAAAAAAATGTCTACACCAATATAACCACCTCGAAAAATATTATGATCAACGTGAAACAATAAAACGGAAACTACGGCTATAGCACGCAGACCATCAATTTCTCTTCTATATTGTATATTAGTCACTTTGGTTTTTTTCTACAGACTATAGAATAAACAGTTACAAATAAAATATTATTATTATAGTATCAAATTATGAAAGTAGTAATTTTAGCAGGTGGTTTAGGAACTAGAATATCTGAATATACTCATTCAATACCTAAACCAATGATTGAGTTGGATGAAATGCCAATTTTGTGGCATATTATGAAAAGATACTCACTCTTCAATTTCAAAGATTTTTATATAGCTGCAGGGCATAAGTCGCATGTCATAAGTAGTTTTTTTTTGAACTATAGGTCCTTAAGATCTGATTTTAGTGTTAATCTTGAAACAGGTAACGTTAAGATGCTTAATAATCACGATGAAAAATGGGATGTTTCAGTAATTAACACAGGAAAAAATACTATGACTGGAGGAAGAGTTAAAAGGATGAAAGATTATATCGGAAATGAAACATTTATGCTGACTTACGGTGATGGTTTGTCTGATATAAATTTAGACGCTCTTCTTTCATTTCATAAAAAACACGGAAAACTAGTTACTTTAACAGCTGTGAAGCCCCCCGCAAAGTTTGGTGAACTTGAAATTGAAGAACACGTTGTAAAACATTTTCATGAAAAACCAGAGCTTGAAACTGGCTGGATCAATGGAGGTTACTTTGTTATTGAGCCAGAATTCTTCGATTATATTGAAAATGATGACATTTTATTAGAAAGAGAACCTTTAGAACAGGCTGCTGTTAATGGAGAATTAATGTCTTTCAAACATGATGGCTTTTGGAAATGTATGGATAATGTTAGAGATAAACAAATTCTAGAGACAATGATTGAAAACAAAAAAATGCCGTGGTTAATGAAATAAATACTTAACAAACTTACATAACTTAATGAAAAAAAAAATATCAATCTTCTCAGGTTTTAAAGAAGATTTGAGATACAGTATGGATTACTATACCTCATTGATTTTCAAAAATTGTAAAAGTAATAATTATAAATTTAATTCAGTTATTCCAGAATTAAAATATAAAAGTTTTTTTCTAAATAAGAATAACTTATTAAGATTTAATAGGTACGTAAGTTATCCACGTCAAATAAAGAATAAAAGTGGTGATTTAAATCATATAATTGATCACGGCTATACCCATTTAATTTCAAAATTGGATCCTAAAAAGACAATTGTAACAGTTCATGATTTGATGGGTCTTGTAGCAAGAGACAATGTCGTAGATGGTTTAGAATATCAACATTATCCGCTTTTACTCAAATATTCATTAAGTTATTTAAAACAAGCAAAGTTAATTATTGCTGTAAGTGAAAACACAAAAAAGGATATTATGCATTATTTAAAAATCAGTGATGATAAAATCAAAGTTATTTATAATCCAATTAATCCCATTTTTAAAAATAATATGAACATTGATAAAAAAAAAATTTTAAAAAAATTAGGTATTGCATGGAGTGGTGAATATTTAATTATGATAACAGGAAATCAAATCTACAAAAATCACATTTCCTCAATTAAAGTCATAGATAAATTATCAGATAAGTATAGATTAAAATTAATCGTTTTAAGTAATAATTCAGAATATTTTAAAAATATTTTCAATAAGTTAAATTTTAATACTCCTTTTCATTTTACAGGAAAGCTGAAACTGGAAGAACTTGCTGAACTGTATCAATGTATTTCATGTTTAATGTTTCCGTCATTATATGAAGGCTTTGGATGGCCAATTCTAGAAGCAATGGCGTCTGGTACACCAGTGATTTCCTCTAACGCAGGAAGTATACCAGAGGTGACGAAGGGTTGCATTCCTCTAAGTGACCCTCATGATTTAGACTTTTTTATGGATCAATTAAAGAAGATTTTGACTGATACAGGTTACCGTAAAGGTCTGATAGAAGATGGATATAAAAATGCTGAAAGGTTCTCAATCGATAGATTTAAAAAAGAAATCTTAATACAATATGAAAATATATTGTCTCAATAAGCTATGATAATTTATTTCTCAATAATTGCCGGACTAGTAGCGTTTTTTGATACTTTAAATCCCATAAAAATCAAAAATAAAAAAAAAATTTTTACACTTTTAATTATTTTACTTATTTTTTTTGATGGACTTAGGTGGCAGATGGGTGTCGATTGGGGTTCTTATTTCAGTTTTTTTAAAAGAGAGCTAGATGGTTTTAATACTATTTGGCTAGTTGGATTAAATGATATAAAAAAAGATACACACAATTTTTCAGCTGCTTATACGATCTATACATATATATTTCAGTTATTTACGAACAATTATTCATTATATTTGTTTATTACGTCTTTGATTTTTTATTCAATAATATTTAAGTCTGTAATGAAATTAACTTCTTATAATGCATTAGCATTTTTTTATTTAATTTCATGTCTTCCCTGGTATTCAGGTTCTTTGAGACAAATGCTAGCCTGCGCGTTTCTTGCATTTTCGATAAGGTATATTTTCAAAAGAAAATTATTTAAATTTTTAATACTAAATTTTATTGGACTATATTTTCACGCAAGTCTAATTGTTAATGTTCCTCTATATATATTATATACTTTCAATACATTTTTTTTAATTTTAGTTTTTATCTCAGCAATCATTATTTTATTAAATATATTTCTTTTTTATCCATTATTTGATTATTTGTTTCTTAATATTTTAAAAGTAAACTTTTCTTTTAAAGGTAGGTTAGTAGATACTGGAACATTATATTTATTATCCACTGAATTTTTTTTAGGAATTGCTAGAAAGATTCTTACGTTTATTGGTTTTTTATTTTTTGTTCATATTAGAACAAAGGATACAGAGAATAACACGAAAATGAGATTTTTGTTATTTGTTATTTCACTGACTATAATAGGATATATAGTTGCAAGAGGATACATTGAACATGTTGATGCCAGGCTAGATATATATTTTCTAATTATTTATGGTTCAATTTTGATTGGATTGATAAATAAAAATGAAATCAAATTTGAGAATAGATTTATATTTTTTGCTTTTATTCTTATATTAGTCTTTATTTTTATATTTCGAATTGACGATTTTACACTATTTAGTCCTTATAGTTCAATTTTTTTTAATTATGATTTTGTAAGAGACCATCATTCCATTTATGTTGATTTTTGGAAATAAAGTATGATTAAAAATAAAAAATTATCAGTATTAATAGAAGTTACAGCATTCATCCCAAATAAAACCTACGGTGGACAAACGGTTCTTGATGGCTTTGTAAAATCTCTGAACAAAAGCAATATTATAAATCCAACTTATATAATTAATGATAAATCTTCAGCCTATTTGAAAAAAATAATAAAAAAAGGTAACACAATAAGTCTTAAACTTCCAAAGAACAACTTCCTTAAAAACTTAGTGATAAAGAAAAAAATATTCAATGAAGTTAAGATATCTGATTTTGATTGGATTTTGTTTTACTTTAATATTGGATTTAAAACAAAAATACCTTCAATTGTCTTTGTTCACGACTTAGCTTCAAGGTTTTATTTAAAAAATTTTATTTTTAAAGGAATAGTAAGAAAT
>MDTG01377124.1_pt1 | contig 13391 bp, 11 predicted proteins | sample 811421 | NCBI WGS metagenome assembly MDTG01 (sample SAMN05326645, study PRJNA326480) | marine metagenome | isolation source: seawater | place: Pacific Ocean: South East | collected 2011 | reverse complement strand
TGATATTTCATTCGTTTTATTCACATATGCATAAACGTTAAACTTATCAAAGCTTAATTTATATAAACTTTTTTTAAGCAATAACCTCCCTAAACCTTTTTTTTTAAAAGAATTTTTAATGGCTATAGAAATTTTAAAATTTCTTTTATTGATCCTATCATATCTAACGTATCCAATTTTTGAATTTTTTAAGCCTATGAATATGAACCCTTTTAATAATACTTTTTTAAACCACTTTTTATGATCAGAATAATTAGTCTTCACTGTAGAGAATGTATTACCTTCTGCTACATTTTTATTATATATATTGAATAAAAACCTCATATCTTTAACATGAGCTTTTCTAACTTTTAATTTATATTTTGCTTTTATATGTTTCATATAAACAATTATAATTTAATATTAAATAAGATCAGTAATTTATAAGTTATATATATATTATGAAAAATAAAAGTTTAAAAATTATAAAAGAAATTGAAATAATAAGATCAAAAAATAATAAAAACTGGATGAATATCTTAAGACTTGCATTTAAACTCGATCCCATCACAGCTAAAAAAATAATGAAGAAAATAAATTACAACGATAAAAAAATTAGCATATTATTAAATAAGATATCTAAGTAGTTAAAAATAAAATAAATTGAAAATAAATAAATTAAAAGATAATGTTTGTATAATACCTGCAAGAGGTGGAAGCAAAAGAATACCATTCAAAAATATTAAACAATTTTGTGGAAAACCAATAATTTATTATTCAATCACCAAAGCAATAAAATCTAAGTTATTCGATCAAGTAATTGTATCCACAGAAAATAAGAATATTGCCAAAATTGCAACAAATCATGGAGCTAAAGTTCATTACAGATCTGCCAAACTTGCAAATGATACAACAGATACATCAACTGTAATAAGGAATGTCATAAAAGATTTAGACAAGAAAAATTTAATTTATAAAAAGATTTGCTGCATTTATCCAACATCAATTTTTTTTACTAATAGAGAGCTACATAGAGGATTTGAATTATTATCCAATAAAAAAAATTATATTTTTACTGCGGTCAAATATGATCACCCAATTTATAGATCTTTTTTTAAAAAAAGAGGATCTCTTCATACTGTGTTTGCGAATAATCAAAAAAAAAGAACACAAGATTTACAAGATACATTTTATGATGCTGCTCAATTTTATATCGGATGGAGAAATTCATGGTTAAAAAAGAACAAAATTTTCTCCGGCAAGAGTGATTTTATTGAAATTCCAAGGCTTAGGTCACAAGATATCGATAATATAAACGATTGGAAAAATGCTGAAATTCTATGGAAACTTAATAACGGTTTAAAATGAAAATAGGCATATTAAGTACAATAAGTCATCCTCTCATTAGGTATTATCTAATAAAACTATCAGAAAAAAAAATTCAAAATTTTGTAATTTTTTTTGACAAAAAAAAAAACTTCTTTGAAAGATAAAAACATTTTTAAAGAAAGATCAAAAAATTATTTTCATATAAATCAAGATATATTTAAAATTATAAAAAAAAACAAAGTTAAATATTTTTTAGTTGAAAATCATAATGGAAAAAAATGTTTTGATTATATTAAAAAAGAGAAAATAAATATTTTGGTAAATTGTGGTACACCTAGAAAAATTGAAAAGAGAATAATTAACTCTGTAAAACATGGCGTTCTAAATGTTCATCCAGGCATTTTGCCGAAATATAAAGGGAGAACCTGTGTCGAATGGTCTATATTTAACAATGATAAAGTTGGAAATACTTTACATCTAATGAATGAAAACTATGACTCTGGCCCAATTATAAAGAAGATGAGTTACTCATTTTCAAAAAATGATGATTATCATTCTGTAAGAACAAAAGTTTATATTGAAGGAGTGGAATTGTTATTAAACTATTTACAAAAATTACAAGTTTGTAAATTAAAAAAAATAGTTTCACATAAACAATATAAATATAGTAATAATTTTTTTGATGTTATAGATAAAAAAAAAATGAAGTTTGTTATAAAACTTCTAAATGATGGTAAGTACAAATATCAAAAATAACAAAATGATTATAAAATCTGCAATTATTGGCTTAGGAAATATAGGTATGGGTTATGATTATGATACTCACAATAAAAGTTTTTTAACTCATGCCAATTCTTTGCATAATCACAAAAAATTCAAAATAGTTGGCGCAGTAGATACAAATTTAAAAAAAAGAAAAGATTTTGAAAAAAAATATAAAGTTAAAGCTTTTAGCTCTATTAGCGACCTCTTAAAAGCAAAAGATATTTCATTTGTTATTGTTGCTAATAATTTTAAGAATAACATTGAAATTTTTTCAAAAATAGCAAAAAAAAAATCTGTTAAGTTTATTTTGTATGAAAAACCTTTTATTTTCTCATTAGTTGAGGCTAAAAAAATTTCAAAAATTGCAAAAAAAAATAATATTAATTTTGCAATAAATTTTCAAAGGAATTTTAATAAAAAGTATGTAAATATAATAAATAAAATTCCTGAGCCTGTAAAAAATAGAAGACTAAGTATTACTATTTTTTATACTAAAACTTTTTTAACAAATGCAATACATTATTTGTTTTTACTCTCAAGATTTGTTAAAAAGTCTTTATCACTTTTAAGTATAGGCAACACAATAATATTAAAACAAAGATATTCTACAATTCAATTTATTAAGGTGAATGAAAAATTCTCATATAGTAAATTGATAATCTTTAGCAATGAATCGAAGTATGAGTTTACTCCAAGAGAGGAAGATTGTATTATTTATAAATTTAAAAAAGACAAACTTTACAAATCAATAAAAATAATGGAAAAACATGCAAAATTTAAACTATTTTCAAAAATGAACCAAAAGCATGTTCTAGATAATATATCTAATTATTTTGAAAAAAAAGATAATCTATGTTTTAAAAAAACAAATTTCATAAATTATATAAAAATTTTAGAAAAGATTTTAAAGTTAAATGAAAAGATATAACTCAATTAGTAAAGAAGAAATAATAGCTGCAAATAAAGTAATGAAGTCAGGAGTCTTATCTGAGTTTATTGCAAAACCTGGAAATTTTTTTTTAGGTGGAAAAAACGTAAAAAAATTTGAAAAATTAGCTTGTAAGATATTTAAAGTTAAATACGCAATATCTGTAAATTCTTGGACATCTGGATTGACTGCAGCAATAGGAGCGATCGGAATTGAACCAGGAGATGAAATTATATGTTCACCATGGACAATGAGTGCATCTGCCATTTCTATTTTACACTGGAATGCAATCCCAGTTTTTGTAGACATAGATCCGATCACTTTCAATCTGGACTTAGAAAAATTAAAAAAAAAAATTAACAAAAAAACAAAAGCAATAATGGCAGTCGATATTTTTGGACAATCTGAGGATATCGATAAAATAAAAAGAATTATAAAAAATAAAAATATTAAAATTATCTCTGATGCCGCTCAATCGCCCTATGCTTTATATAAAAATAAATTTGCTGGTACCCTAGGCGATATCGGTGGATATAGTTTAAACTATCACAAACATATCAATACTGGCGAAGGTGGTATTGTAGTTACAAATAACAAAAATTTAGCTGATAGAACTCGATTAATAAGAAATCATGCAGAGTCTTCAACATCAAAAACTTCATCAAAAAAAGAGTTATCTAACATGTTAGGATATAATTTCAGACTTGGGGAAATTGAAGCTGCAATTGGAATAGAACAGCTAAAAAAATTAAAAAAAATTGTTATATTTAGACAAAAATTAGCTAAAATTTTAACTAATGGTTTAGGCCAGCTATCTGGCTTAAAAGTTCCTTATGTCAGACCTCATAGTACCCATGTATATTATGTATATCCATTGGTTATAGAAAAAAATCTAAAAGTTAGTAGGAAAAAAATTTTAAAATCACTTAAAAAGGAAGGTGTGGTTGGTCTAATGGAAGGCTATATAAACTTGTATAATCTACCATTATTTAGAAAAAAAATTGCATATGGCTCAAAAGGTTTTCCTTGGAAATACTTCAAGTCTAAAGTTAATTACAATAAAAGATATTTTAAAATAACAGAAGATCTTAATAATAAAAGATTTTTCGGTATATTGCTTTGCTCATATGACTATAAAGAAAAAGATATAATTTCAATTGTAAAAAAATTTAAAAAAGTATGGTTAAAATTAGGCTTAAATGTTCAGAAATAAAACTGTTAATTTTACATGTTTTGATGCAGGAGCAGCAGAGATAATTTCTAACTTTATAAAAGTTAAAAAAATAAAAAATTATAATTTAATTCTGGGAAAAATAACTAAAAAGATTTTTGTCACAAATAAAGTTTCTTTAAAAACAATACAGTTTAGTAAAATTATAAAAAAATCAGACATATTCATAACAGGCACAAGTTGGAAATATAACTATGAGCTCGAAATGATAAAAAAAATTAAAAAATTAAAAAATAAAAAAACTATTATTATGTTGGATGATTTTGTTAATTTAAAGAAAAGGTTTCTACTTGAAAATAAATATATTTTTCCAGACGAGATATGGATACCTAATAATCTACCTAGAAATAAAATCAATCTACTTTTTTTAAGTAAATCAAAAATTAAGTTTATTGATAATTATTATTTAATTAACATCAAAAAAAAATTAAAAAGTTTAAAAAACAATAAATTTAATAAAAAAAATTTTATTTATTTATCGCAACCTATTAGAGATGTTTCAAATAAATTTACTTCGGAGAAAATTATATATGATGAAATTGATTATTTTAAAAAAATATTAACTAAAATGAATAAATTATTTCAATCTGGCAGAGTAAAGATAATTTCAATAAGATTACATCCCGCAGAAAACAAAAATAAATACAAAGATTTGATCAAGAAATTTAAAAACTTGCCAATAAAATATAGTAACAAAAGTCTAATAAATGACCTAAAGAAACATTATTTTGTATTTGGAATGAATACTAATGCTATGAAAATTGCATTATTAAATAAAAATTTTGTTATTTCATTACTAAGTAAAAGAAAAATAGATCAATTTTTTTATGATAGAAAGGTCTTAAGTTTTAAAAATTTTAATTAAAATGAAAAAAAAGATTTTAGTATTTGACAAACTTACAATAACAAACTTAATTTTTTTTTTTATATTTAACTTTTTTGGTTTTGAAATTTATTATATTTCAATAAAGACAAACCTTAGAAAACTATACATTTTAAAAAATTTAAAAAGGTTTGGGATTAAATGGTTTAATTTTGAAGATTTTGAAAATGATGAAATATATTCAAATAAAGTTCAATTAAGCAAAGTATTTTGCGACAATTTTACAGACACAGCATCAAAAAAAATTTGGTCGACTAATTTAAAAGAAGTTTTTTTTAACAGACATCATTTGTCAGCATGCCTGAATTATAAAATTAAAGAAAAATCAAATGAAATAATCGAATTACTCGAAGTTGCAAAAATTTTAGGAAAAAATAACAAATCTTATGTGTGGACTAAAAATTCAGAGTTATTTAATCAAATTAACAACAAATTATATGGCATAAAAAATTTAAATTTTTTTATTAATTTAGATTGGATTAAAATAATCATTACATTCACTCTAAAAATTATTCATATATTTTTTAATGGACTAAAAATTTCAAATATTTTGAAACCCAAAGTTTTAAACCTTAATAACTCTTCAACTGATTTTAGGTATAATTCAAAAGTTGCTTTTTTTCCTCACAAAGGAATGTATACCCAAAATCTTTTAAAAGATTATTTTTATTCAAATAATAGAAAAAGCATTTTTTTTAAAAAAAAAATTTTACATATAGAGTGGGACCCAACAGATATAAAAACAAATTCAAAATTATTTTATTCTAAAAATAATATCCCTTTAATATTTTGGTGCGATTTAAATAAGAAAAAAGATACTATAATAGAAATTTTTAAGTTTATGTTAAAAATGATGCCAATCATATTAATTCTTAAGAAAAAAGGACTTGTTACATTTTTTTTTATATCAGCTTTTCAAATAATTCATGCAAAAAAAAAATTACTTACATTGAAAAATATAAAATATTTACTTGTGGGTTATGATAATCTTTTTCCACCTGAAATTTCTTTAGCATGTAAACTTATTGATATAAAAACAATAGCGCTGCAAGAAAGAGTAATTGTGCCTAATTGGGTTCATAAGATGATTTTTGATTACTACTTTGTAATGGGTGAAAAATCAATAAAAACTATCAAACGTAGAATGAATAAAACTATAATAAATTTAATTTGTATTAATCAGCAGAAAATTAAAAAATATAGATTAAAAAAATATAAACTCAAAAAATCAAATTTTGATTATACATGTCTTGTAATTGATATGAATTCTTTACCTAAAAAATATTGGTTTGATAATGGTCGTAGTTTAAATAATTGGAGATCAAATAAAAAATTTTATACAGAGATAATTCATTTAGCTAAAAAATATAAAAACATTTTGTTTATGATAAAAAGCAAAAATTATTTATGGATAAAAAACCCTGAATTTAAAAATATTAATAAAAATATGAATAAAATAAATAATATAAAAATATTAAGTAACCAAAGATTATGGACGCCTATTAGAAGTGTTCTTAAATCAGATTTTGCGATTGCAAGGTATTCATCACTAGCTGATGAGTTTTTAAATTTGAATAAACCAATTATTTTATATGATTTAAAAGGTTATCCTCAGAGATTTTTTGATTATGGGCAGAGAGTTGTCTCCTATAACATTATTCAAGTAGAAGATAAAATAAATAAACTGATAAAAAATTTTAGCAAATTCAATAAAAATTTAAATATAGACAGAAGAAAATTATTTTTTTCTAATAAAAATATAAGCCTTAATTCAAATTTAGATAAAATATTAAATTTAAATTAACTTTTCTTTATAAAAAATAATTAATTTTAAATATCCATTATTTTTTGGTACAGATTATGTATTTAATAGATAATTAAACAACAATTTTATACTTTATGCGTCCGATTAAAAAATTTTTTGAAAACAAAACCGTAATGGTGACAGGTGCTACCGGATCTTTTGGGTCTCATTTCTTAAAAACATTAGGAGAAATTAAAGTCAATCCAAAAAAAATAATTATTTTTAGTAGAGATGAGTTAAAACAATATCAACTAAGAAAAAAAATTTATAAATATTTTCGTTCTAAATTGAGATTTTTCCTTGGAGATGTTAGAGATAGGGAGAGAGTTTTTCAGGCTTTGAATGGTGTAGACATCGTAATACACGCCGCAGCATTAAAACAAGTTGATACTGCAGAATATAATCCTTCGGAATATATAAAAACAAATGTTGTAGGCGCAGAAAATATTACCAATGGATCAATAATAAATAATATTGATTATGTTTTGGCCTTAAGTACTGATAAAGCATGTTCTCCTATAAATTTATATGGCGCCTCAAAACTTTTATCTGATAAATTGTTTATAAGTGGAAATGATATAAAAGGAAAATCTAGAACAAAATTATCTGTGTTAAGATATGGCAATGTAATGTCAAGTCGAGGTTCAGTAGTACCATATTTTAAAGAATTAGTTAGTCACGGTAAACCATTAACTATTACAGACAAAAACATGACTAGATTTTCTATCACTTTAGATGAAGCTGTAAAATTTAGTTTTGACAGTCTACAAATGATGATAGGAGGAGAGTTATTTGTACCAAAGATACCATCATATAGAATCTTAGACGTAGTAAAAGCATTCGAATATAAAAAAAAATATAAAGTTATTGGAATCAGATCAGGTGAAAAATTAAATGAAGATTTAATATCAATGCATGATGCTCAAAGAACAATCGACTTAAAAAATTTTTTTGTAATTGTTCCGGACAATTTGACAACTCCCTGGGACCAAAAAAAATTCAAAAAGAAAAATAATTTAAAAAAGGTAAATTTTTGTAATAAAGATTTTGAGTATTCAAGTAATAAAAATAAAAAGTTTTTAACTATTAATGAGATAAAAAAAATTATAAATAAAAATATATATGATTAATTATGGAAAACATTTTATTGATCAATCAGATATTAATTCAGTAATTAAAGTATTAAGATCAAGTAAAATTACCCAAGGTCCCTATGTAGATTTATTTGAAAATAAATTGAAAAATTATTTTGGTTCAAAATATTCTCTAGCAGTAAATAGTGGCACTGCCGCTTTACATCTTGCTTGTTTATCTTTAAATATATCTTCAAAGGATAGAGTTGTAACAACACCTATAACTTTTATATCAACAATAAATTCCGCTATTTATAATAATGCCAAACTAAGTTTGATTGATATTGATACCGACAATTATTGTATGGACCTATTTAAATTAGAAAAGTTTTTAAAAAAAACCAAAGTTAAAGCAGTTATATTTGTAGATTATGCAGGAAATGTAATGGATTGGGAAAAAATTAAATATCTATCAAAAAAATACAGCTTTCATTCCATTAACGATAATTGTCATGCGATGGGGTCTTCTCTTAATAATAATATTAAATATGCATGTAAATATGCAGATTTAGTTACACAAAGTTATCACCCAGTTAAAGCATTCACTACTGGAGAAGGAGGTTCTTTGCAAACAAATAACAGAAAGATTTATAATAAGGCCCTTATATTGAGATCTCATGGAATGATAAAAAATGTTCATCTTAATAAAAAAAAAGGTAACTGGTATTATGGTATCAACGATTTAGGATATAATTATAGAATTTCTGATATCAATTGCGCTTTAGGTGTATCTCAAATTAAAAAAATAAATAAGTTTGTTCAAAAAAGGCGAAGCCTAGCAAAAATATATGATAAAAATTTTTCAAATATACAACATATAAAAATTCCTAAAATAAAAAATAATATAAAGCACTCTTATCACCTTTATGTGTTATTAGTAAACTTCTCGAAATTTAATATAAATAAAAGAATTTTTTTTGAAAAACTAAAAAAAATTGGAATTAATTTACAGGTCCATTACATCCCTATTCATTATCATAATTATATAAAAAAAAATTATTTTAGTAATAAAGTAAAATTTCCCATTGCTGAAAATTTTTATAAATGTGCAATATCATTACCAATTTATTATAATTTATCTTACTCTAACCAACTAAGAGTCATTTATAAAATAAAAAAATTACTTAATTTAAGAAAATAAAAAATTGAAACCTATCATTAGATTTATTAAAGTACTAAAATTACTCAATATAAATAATCATTTAATATTCTTAACTATTTTTAACTTTATTTTTTCTCTGTTAGAAATTCTTAGTTTAGCAATGCTTATACCTCTAATAAATTTCATTTTAAATCCAGAGTTCTTTCAAAATTACTTAATTAATAATAATTTTACAATTTTAAAAATTATAGGAAATTATTTTAGTGAGTTAAATCAATACCAAATAATTAAGAGTGTTATTTTAACTTTAATCTTTGTTATAACGCTGAAATTTTTGTATTCCCTTTTTTTTGAATGGTTTAAAGCAAGATTTATTTATAAAATAGAATTTATCTTATCAGATATTCTCTACACAAAATATATCACATCAGATTATAAATATGTTTTAAACAGGAATTCTTCAGAGTTACATAGAAATATATTGGGTGACATTGGCCAATTTAATGGAACGGCTCAATCTATGGTTTTATTTTTTACTGATTTATTTTTTTCACTCGGAATTTTGTCTCTTTTATTAGTTACCAATTTTGAAATTACTCTAATTTTAATTATTGTCGTAGGTTTTTTAGGTTATTTAATTTTTAAATTTACATCTAGATTTAATTATTTTTTAGGAAAACAAGTTAGTGACGCTACAGAAAAAAAAATTGACATTATGCTACAGAGTTTTGGAGGAATAAAAGAAATTATAATTTATAATTCAACAAACTTTTTTAAAAATATTTTTAACACTCAAAATGAGAAATTGTCAAAGGCAAAACAAAATAACTCAATTATAGTATCTTTACCAAAAATTTTCATTGAATTTATAATTTTTGCATCATTTTCTTTTGCAATTCTAGCATTATTTTATCTCGGTCTAAATACTAGCAACTTATTTGCGCAAATGAGTTTTCTGGCAATAGCTTTAATAAGAATAGCTCCTTCATTTTACAGAATTGTCGTTTCCCTTCAAAGATTAAAGTTTACAGAAGTGCCAATTAATAATATTTTTTTAAAATTGAAAGATACACAGCCATTTAAAGAAAAAAAGCTATCATCCAAGTTAATCTCTTTTGAAAAAATTAAATTCAATAACGTTTCATTTAATTTCAAAGAAAAAAAAATTTTTTCGAATTTAAATTTAACAATAAATAAAAATAATTTAATAGGAATTCATGGTGAGAGTGGGGTGGGCAAAACAACCTTCATAAATTTAATAACTGGATTGTACTTTCCAAGTTCTGGAAAAATTTTGTATGATGATTTAGAAATTTTAAATAGTATAGAAGAATGGAGGAATATAGTTGGTTTCGTCCCTCAAAACGTATTTATATCAAATGATACTCTAAAAAATAATATAGCTTTTGGAATTAAAGAATATCAAATAGAAAACGAAAAAATATTAAAGGCGATTAAATTATCTGGATTAAATAATTTTGTAGAAAGCAATAGTAAAGGAATTGAATTTATTTTGGGAGAAAATGGATCAAAACTTTCAGGTGGACAAAGACAAAGAGTTGGAATTGCAAGAGCTCTTTACAAGAATTCTAAGTTACTAATATTTGATGAGGCTACAAATTCATTGGATGAGAATACAGAAAAAGAGGTCATAAAGAATATATATAATCTAAAGGACAAATTTACCATTATTATAATAAGTCATAATAAAAAAATTATAGGTCAGTGTGATATAATATATAAGATTGAAAATTTTAATCTTTATAAAGATAAATAGTTTGATATAGAAATTTATTATGGAGTTTGCAAATATATTTAATAGTGAATACGTAATAAACACTATTTTGTTATCGTTAAGTGGTTTCATTATTAGATTTTCATTGGTTATATCGGGTCAAAGATGGGCAAATACATACCATCATTTGGCAAGTTATATAATTTTACCTGTCGTGGGATATTTTATAACAACTATTATAAAGGGAGACTTGGCCTTATCACTAGGTATGATAGGTGCTCTATCAATTGTAAGATTTCGAAATCCAGTAAAAAATCCTTTTGAGTTAGTGATGTTCTTTTCGCTAATCACACTAGGTATTGTGGCCACTGTTTCAAGAAATGTTTTTATACTATTTCTTGTGTTTTTGGTTTCTGTTATCTTGATTATTAAAATAATTAATGATCTTTCTAGTAAATTTGGTTTTTCTTTTTTTCAAAGTTCATTTGATGATGGAAATCAAATATATATATTGAGTATCGAAGCTAATAATAAAATCGAAGAAGTTGTTAATAATAAAAATTTAATATTTTTTGATTTTGATGTAGATAAATCAATATTTATTTATAAATTGAATTTTTCAGATAAAGACAAACTTTTGAACTTCAAGTCATCTTTGGAAAATATTTCAGCAATAAAAAAAATTACTGCTGACTTACAAATGTAAAGATGTACAATGTTACAAGAATTTGTATTCTTTTATTTCTTATATTCGTTGCAGTTTTAATTTCTAGAATAAATTTTAATAAGACTGAATTAGCTAATTGCGGTAGTTTAAGTAATTTAGATCAAAAATTAATTGATATAAATAATTTCTCTAGTTTTGAAGCTGATTTAGAAATAGACGATTGGAGAAAATGGCAATTAATAAATATAAAAGACCTTATTAATTATGATACTTTCAATCAATTCACAAACAGGACCAGAGTAAGTGGAACTATAATCTTAAAAAAGGTTTCTGGAAAAATTATCAATTGCAAATTAAAAGTAGCTTTGAGGCCACATGGCGATCAAAAAGATCATAGAGATGGAAATTATTTACCTAGCTTGCAAGTAAAAATCATTGATTCAAATTTATTTGGCATTACTGATTTTTTGCTATTAAGACCCAAACAAAGAGGATATTATAACGAAGTTTTTGTCACCTCCCTCATGAGAAGCATAAACTTATTGGCACCAAGAACTTCAATGGTATCAATTAATTTTAGCAATAAAAACTACAGTTTTATATTTCAAGAAAAAATCAGAAAAGAATTTCTTGAATTTTCAGGTTTTAAAGAAGGCCCTATAATAGAAGGAGATGAAAGGTTTGTATTTAACCAAGGAGATGTTCCATTTGTAAACCACAGAATTTCAAATATTAATTATGTAAAAAGAAGCAAAGAAAATGAATACAATTCTGAATATTCTCTATCTGTATTGAATTTCTATGGATCTACTCATAATAACTCAATTCATAGAAATTGGCTTGTGGATTATTATAAGTTGGCTTTTTTAAATAAAAGAGAGGACTTTATTGATTTAGACATTTTTGATGCAATAATGTTTGCAACAGATAGTTTAGCAGGTCTTTCTGTTCAAGATAGACGTTTCTATTATAATCCAGTGGATAATAAATTTTACCCTATTTTCTATGATGGAATACCAAAACTAATCGATAAATCAAAAAAATTTATTCCAAGAAAAGTAAGCACTAATAATTTAACTGAAATTAAAAAGGAATATATCTCTTTTACTTTACCATCAATGTTTTCTGGAAAAGTGTCTTACTCTGCTAAAAAGGGATCATCTAAAGCATTAAAATTAATAGAAAATTTAAATTCTGAAAAATTTAATAATGAAATTATTAAATTAGGTTTAAAACTTGAAAATAATGAGTTAGAAAAAATATTAGAAGCTTTAAAAAACAGATTAAAAAAAATTGATAGTTTTGGAGCGAGGAAAATATTTGATTTTAGTGAGCCTAATAAAAATATTTTTAAAAATTATTTTACCAATAGATATATTAATGAAAAAATTATTTTCTATTCTGAATATGAAAAAAAATATTATTTATGTGAAATAAATTTTAAAAATTGCACCTTAGAAAATAAAAATAATTTTAATAAAGCAAAATTATTATCTCAAGAAGCTAAGTTTAAAAATAAAAATATTATTTTTACAGGAAAAAAACTAACAAAAAACTTATTCACCGGATGGTATTTTAGTGAAAATAATTCTAATTTTAATAAAAAGATTATTTCTGACTTCGAATTACAATACTCCAACGGTATCACAATTGAAACAGATAAAAAAAATAAAATTATTAAAATTGAAAAAAAATTTCCAAATTCAAGAGTTTTAATTTTAAATCAATCCGTTGAGGATTGGACTTTTATTTTCCAGGATAATACTGATCAACTAGATTCATATAAAAAATCAATTTTCAAAGATATTTATGGAAACACTGGGTGTATTACGTTT
>MDTG01002465.1_pt1 | contig 13391 bp, 12 predicted proteins | sample 811421 | NCBI WGS metagenome assembly MDTG01 (sample SAMN05326645, study PRJNA326480) | marine metagenome | isolation source: seawater | place: Pacific Ocean: South East | collected 2011 | reverse complement strand
ATTCCTTTGGAGCTTGATAAGCAGAAGTCCATGTTGGAATCGGGGGCTGAAAAAGCTTCAGCTCGCGGTACAGGATCAAATTATACCCCTCAGTTTGGCAGTTACAAAAAGGAAACATTAAAGCCAACTAGTTCTAGCACTTCGGTGGCTGAAAAGAATAAGGGGGGTAAAGAAAGTAGACCCACCTCATCAGTTCCGCGGGCTGGAGAGTTAAAGAAGGTGCCTACTAGAAACAGAGTTCAACCTAGTCTGGAGTTGATTAAGCCTTTTGGTGCTGGGTTTTATGAAAAGCCGGCCTTTGATGCTTATTTACAGTTGCATGTAATAGACCCAGCTGATCTTTCAATTCAACGCGAGATAATTCGTGGTCAATATTCAAGAGAAACTCCTACAGATCTGCCTGTTGACAAGCGATAAATAGTTACTTACTTGAGCAGGGGGCGAGGATGGCGTCGCGCATCCCGTGAATGATCTTTTTGTCTGCGGGGCAAATAGTAGCTAGAACTCCACCTAGTTTGATGTCTTTTTCATCATGCACAAAATAGTATGGGCACAAGCGTACACGACCCTTCATAGGGGCAAGTGTGTTGGTATTAAAATCATACCAATCGTGTTCAGTTAATCTGGGTTTTTTATATTCCTGCAAAATCCAAGGGGATTTATCAAAGTCAGATATAGATTTTTCAACCGCTTCAGCCCATTGGGATTGGGATAAGTCTGCGCCGAAACGTACACTTCGTGCACCCCATGCTTTTTCATTAAAACCGGAAAGCTTAAGAATGAGTCGACGATTTTTTTGGGAAAGCTCTGCGAGCTGATTCCAATTGGTTAAATTTAGGTGGGGGATGGTTGCATGAGGTGGTATTGGGGTAGGGTCTATAATCCAAGTTTGTGGGATTACCTTTTTGAGTAGTTGAAAATATTTGTTTCCTAGTTCACGTTGCCAAAATTCTTGCAAATTTCTGTTCCAAAATAGTGCGAAAAGCATTTTCTCCTCCAAATAAGATTTTGGCGGAGCGGTAAGGTTGATTATTTTATTGGATGCATAATTAAAAATTTTTTCAGCCGCCGATACGTTGGGGAGATCGAATAATTCAAAGAATCGGTAGATTGTATCTCCCTCAGAAAAATCAGTGAAATCAGAGTCTCGAACAGTATATTTATCGTCTAAATTTTTGGCTAACCATTCCATTTCAGGGCGATAAGTTTTAGATTCTTCAGATACTATAATATGTTTATTTCCGTTTTTTGTGAATATACCCGCAAAGCCCTCAAGCATACCGTTTTTACCCCCTAATGTGCTTGGGTAGACATTGTTAAGCCAGGCAGTGAGACCAATGCCTCCCGGGACGCTGTCTAATTCAGTAATATGCCATCCATCTTCTGTTAGTAGAATGTCTGGCCTGATTACTCGGGGTAGATTGTTTTTAAATGCCTCTTTTCTTTGCAGATCAATTACGTATTTGGGTTTGCCTTTTTCCAGATATTCGGCCACCCAAGCAGGGGCTTTATCTATTATGCTATGTCGATAGAGGAGGTCGGCAGCTTGATAAAATTTATGTAAAATACGCCCTAATCCCATTAGTTCATGACTGAGTTCATGATTAAGAGGAAAGGGGTCTGGTGCTATTCGCCATTCATGGCCTGCAAATAGTCCTCCTTCCGGGAGTTGTTCAAGAACATGATTTGCTTTAGCTGAAGCGTTCATTAGGCGCGAGCCAGACCATCTCCTTCGCCAAGCCATTTGTAGGTGGTGAGTTCAGCTAATCCCATTGGTCCGCGGGCGCCAATTTTGTCTGTGCTGATACCAATTTCAGCACCCATACCAAATTCGCCGCCATCAGAGAATCGTGTAGACACATTCCAAAATACTGCCGAAGCATCGACCTCGTTTTGGAAACGTTCGGCAGTACTTTCATTCTCTGTGACAATGCAATCAGTGTGTCCTGAGCCGTGGGTATTAATATGCTCTAAGGCTCCCTCTATTCCATCTACTGTGCGAACAGAGCAGATGAGATCTAGGTATTCAGTATCCCAATCAATATCGTTAGCGGGAATGGTTAGGTCGTCGCCAAGAATTGCTCTGGATTTATTACAGCCCCTTAATTCAACCCCTTTATTAGCTAATGCTTTTCCAATTCTAGGTAAGAGATCTGGAGCAATGACTGAGTCAATTAGGAGAGTTTCCATGGCATTACAAACGCCCGTGCGGTGAGTTTTTGAATTAACAACTACCGATATGGCCTTATCCAGATTAGCTTCCCTATCAACATATACGCTACAAATGCCTTTGTAATGCTTAATAACGGGTACTTTAGAGCATTCGGTTACAGTTTTGATTAGGCCTTCTCCTCCGCGGGGGATGCATAGGTCTATCAGCTTGGTTAATGAAAGGAGTTCCGGGATAGCTTCACGATTTGCTGTAGGAATAACCTGAATGGCGCCCTTGGGGAATTTGGGGAAAACCGATTGGCATGCCCTAAGCATGTATTTGGCAATGATCTTGTTTGAGTTTAGTGATTCCTTACCGCCTCTTAGGATGGTGGAGTTACCTGACTTAAAGCATAGCCCGGCGGCATCTGCTGTTACGTTTGGACGTGATTCATAAATTATCACCACTACGCCAATCGGACAGGAAACCTTCCTAAGTTTTAGGCCGCTTGGGCGTTTCATTTTTGTAAGAACTTTGCCGACTGGATCAGGTAGCCCTGCTACTTCTCGTAGACCTTGTGCCATGGCCAAAATTCTACCTTCATTTAGCAATAGTCTGTCTGTCATGGCTTGGCCTAATCCGGATTTTTGGGCCAGTTCCATATCCTTGTTGTTCTCCTCCTGTATGCTAGCTTTCTCTGCCTCCAAAATATCTGCCATGCTGTTCAGGCATAGATTTTTCTCTTCAGTGTCCATGCGGGACAATTGTCGGGAGGCAGTCTTGGCGGCCTGAGCTAAGGTGGTTATGTCTTCTGTTAGCGACATCTGGGAATAGGGTAAACTGTGAAAGGCTCTGGAAAAAGTCAGTTTTCACTAATGTATACCAATGTCCCTACTGGAACAGCGTTATACAGCCGAAATAATTGTTCTGAGCCCACGTGTATGCAGCCTTTTGAATTTGGACGGCCCAGATGAGATTCATCCCCAATACCGTGAATATATATGTACCGTTTTCGACTATCTAAATCATCTCCACAATTGAAGCCAGGCTCCAGTCCTTCGAGCCATAGGATCCGATCGGTGATTAGGGCGGTCGGATCTCCTTTGCCGTCAAAACGTATGGGGCGGCGGCCCTTAAAGACAGTTCCCTCAGGTTCGCCATCCCCAATTTTCTCATAGATACGATGTAGTCCAAGGGGAGTTTTGTGGGATCCTTCTTTTTGTCCAGTGCCCTCGAGTGAAGTTGAGATCGTTAGATCAACTGTTTGTGATTCATTATAATGTGTTAGTTTTTGCTGGGCTACATTAACGAAAAGGCAATGTTCGGTAAGTGTGTGGGCGAAGCGGTCACAAGCTTCACAAAAATTTTTTGGTAAATTCATTGAATCATGGGCCTAATCTTTGCATGTGGAACAAAAAATCTTGTGCGGTTGCCGTCTACGCCAACATGGAGGCCATCTTTGCGCCATTCAATGTTTCTCCATTTTCTTACGGCCTCTTGCGGATTGCTTAGAACATCGATTTGTCCTATTCGTCCCGGCATATAGAACTGAGGCTGTTCACGGCCAATATAAATACGCAATCTGACCGACTTGCCTACGGTGATACCATCCATGTGTGGCTCGAGAAATACGTGAGCCCCCAGCGGCGGGTTTTCGTGTACCCCGTCACTCCATTTTAGGGCAATACTGTGCTCGAGTGTGACCATTTTTTTGCGCTCGGTAAGGACTGAGCCGGTACCATAACCGATCATCAGGCAAACCAGGGCTACAAGAACGAATTCAGGGATTTTTCTGGGTAATGCCATCACTAAATCCGTTTAACGAGAATTTTTGAGTTTCGACCTTGTGATTGATAGGTCAGGCGTCTCTCGTTTGGTAGATCTTCAACTGAGCCGATAGAAAAGCCCGCCTTGTTTTCAAAATATGCGAAGGATTGTGTTGAGAGTGTTACAATTTTAGTCAGGCCTGATTCTGAGGCTTGTTTTTCAGTGTACTGGACTAAACGTTGACCTATGCCTTGTCTCGCGTATGCGGGGTTTACAAAAAGGTGGGCTAATTCGCCTGTGTTTTCATTTGGATACTGATGCAGGGCAACGCAAGCTATCGGGTTATCATCTATCTCAAAAATAAAATAATCACCCAAACATTTTTCAATAGTTTCCTTTGATCGATCAATCAATTGGTCCCGGTTCATTGCATCTCGTGAAAGTCTCAAAATACTGGCTACATCTTTCTTGGAAGCGGAGCGTATTTGTCGGTATTCATTGGCGTATACCAACGTGCCAATTCCTTCATTTGAAAATACTTCGGCGAGTAGGCCTTCGGTAATTAATCCGTTAATGACATGCACGCGAGGCACTCCAGCGGCACAAGCATCTGCTGCGTGACGGGCTTTTGATAATTGAACTGAAGGGATATTCTTGGGGGAATTATCCAATATCATTTCAAGATCTGTGGAAACTATTTGCCGCTTAATTTCCTCGCCAACCTGTAATCCATCGACAGTAGAAATAAAAATTAATTTAGTTGCCGCTAATGATTCGGCTATTTGACGCGCTACTGAATCACTGTTGAGACGAAAAGTATTGCCCTTGCCATCAAATCCCAAAGGTGGGATTACGGGGGTGATTCCCTTGGATATAAGTGATTGTAATAATTCGTTATCGATTCGGCTAACTCGTCCTGTGTTTTGGTGGTCGATACCCTTAATGACGCCAAATGGTTGTGCGGTAACAGCGTTTGCATTAGCAGCTCGTAAGTCATTGGCAGCAAATCCTTCAAGAATTTCATGTGCAAGTGTATTGGCGGCAATAATTGCAAGTTTGAGAGTGGTGTTGTCGGTGATGCCAGTGCCATTAGTGTCGCTAGGGGTTAAGGATTGCTCTTTGGCAGATTGAGCAATTTGTTCTGCTGCTCCGTGAACGAGTACAACGTGTATGTTTAGGGAGCGAAGTACGGCAATATCCAGCAGCAGGTTAGAAAAATTAACATGGGATACCACAGCTCCGTCTGCGGCGATCACAAATATTTTTTCGCGGAATATAGGTATATACTGAAGTATTCCTCTTAAATCTCTGGGCTTCACTTTAAGAATATTACGCTTTGAATTTCAATGGGATGGAAGGAAGGTTCAATATAATTCTTCTATCATTTCGATGCAGCGTTTGTTTTCTTCAGTGCTGCCGACTGAAATCCGGATCCATTCTGGTAATTTATATCCATCCATAGGACGCGTGATGATTCCGCGTTTTTGCAATTTCTCGAACATTTCGATCCCATTTCCTACTTCTGCCAAAATAAAATTAGCAAAAGAAGGAACAGTTTTGATCCCCAGTTTTTTTAAGTTATTTTCTAAAAAGTTTAACCCCTCAGAATTATTTGATTGAGTGGCTATAAGATGTTCTGCGTCTTCAACCGCTGCTATAGCGGCGGCTTGAGCTACTGAATTAAGGTTGAAAGGTTGGCGAATTTTATCCAATGCTGCGATAAAAGGAGGGTGGCCGATTCCATATCCAACGCGAAGTCCGGCTAGGCCATAAATTTTTGAAAAAGTGCGCATTATTAGAAGGTTGGGTTTTTCCTTTAATAGTGGCAGCAAATTTGTGGGTTCATTTAAATATTCATAGTAGGCTTCATCAATTACTATCAGAACGTCTTCAGGGGTATTTTCAATTAGTTCGAGTAGTTGGGATTTAGGTGCCAAAGTGCCTGTTGGGTTGTTAGGGTTGGCTACGAATACAATACGAGTTTCGGGGGTAATTGCTGCTGCCATCTTTGGCAGGTTATGTCCGTAATTTTTGGCAGGTACTGTGACGCAGTCGGCTCCAGCTAGGCGGGCTACTATTGGGTAAATTGCAAAACAGAATTGTGACACAACAATATTTGTTCCAGGTTTGAGCAGGGCATGTGCAAGGAATTCAATAATTTCGTTTGAGCCATTGCCGAAAATTAGCTGTTCTGGATCAATATTTAATTTTTCTGCTAGCACATTGCGCAGATGAAAAGCATTGCCATCAGGGTAAAGATGGATTTGTTCAAGAGCTTTTTTTGCCGCCGCAATAGACTTGGGAGAAGGGCCAAGTGGATTTTCATTGGATGCCAGTTTTACTAGATTTTCAAGTGGGAGGTTCAGCTCTCGGGCCACTTCCTCCAACGCCTTGCCGGGTTTGTAAGTCGGCAGGTTAGCAATCTGGGGATTGATCTGCATTACCCCATCCAGTTAGAGCGACTGCTCTTACCTACTTCTGTGATTTCTCCCGATGAATTTTTGGTAATATAGATGGTAATACCTGTCGCGGTTGCGAAAATGCCAACCATTACTGCGGCAACGAACCAGCTGGGAAAAGTTCCCACCTCTAATGCTGTGTAGAGGTCAGTTAAATTCTCAATTTTTCCGTCCGGTGGGTGAATGAAGATTTTGGTTATCCATGCAGTAAGGATGATGGTCGTTATAAATGCATAGTTTCTTTTGAGTCTTCTACCTATTGATTCAAACATGCTCACCTTGAAAGCAGGAACCAGAAGGTCTTCAGCCACCAACTTCCGCCAGTTGCCCTGGAGTTTTGGTTGTTCTCTTAATATTACTGGAGTAAAGAAGTGCGCTTCGAGCATACGTACTCGAGCTCGAAAAGCATCGTAAAATCGGTATCTACGCGCTTCGATCCACAGCATCATCATTACGATAGCCAAATTGAAAAAAAATATAAGATGGGGGACTTTTTCAAAGGAGAAGGCGACTGTGAATATTGTGCCTGTAGTGGTAATGGCCCATGTTGTTGTTGTGTCAAGCCGCTGACGCCAAACCATCATTCGCCCTATTTCGCCCCGGTAGAAGTGGGACATTGCGGTGATATAGCCCTGTTCTGTGGGCAGGTTGTCTTCTAATGTATCAAGGATATCGGCGTTTTCCTCGAATTCAGGCATGCGAGAAGTTTAACATAAAATGACCTTCAACTACCAGCTTCTATCTCTCTGGCTAAGTTTCGGGCAAGCTGGATCAGGTCCAGATCGCTTCTTAAATCTCCAAATAAAAAGTTTGGTAATCCGCTCTGATCGTGGCCGGTGAGTTCGCCGGGGCCGCGTAATTGCAGGTCTGCTTCAGCCACTTTGAAACCGTCGTTGGTTTCCTCAAGTACTTTGAGTCTCTCGTTGGGATGATTGGATTTATCGGTAGTAAGTAAAATACAGTAGCTTTCATGTTCGCCGCGTCCTATTCGACCGCGAAGTTGGTGTAGTTGTGCTAATCCAAACTGATCGGCATTTTCTATTAGCATCAGATTCGCGTTTGGAACATCTACCCCAACCTCTACGACAGTTGTCGAGAGCAGTACTTGAATGCGGTTCTCACGAAACTCTGCCATGACTTGCGCTTTTTCGTCTGGTTTGAGTCGGCCATGTAAAATTCCAACCTTATGCGTGTGAAACTCTTTACCAAGCCGTTTAGATTCAGCTTTTACGGCCTTGATTCCAATGTTTGGGTCCTCGTTTTCTACTCTGGGGAATATTACATAGGCCTGTCTGCCCGATGAGACTTGCTCTTTTAAAAATGCTATAATTTTATCCCGGCTGCTTGGCGTCCGGACATAGGTGTTAATTTTGCCCCGGCCAGCAGGTAGTTCATCAATCACAGAGCAATCAAGGTCGCCATACAAAGTCAGCCCAAGCGTGCGGGGTATAGGAGTAGCGGTCATTACTAATAGGTGGGGGAAGTGTCCTTTGCGTAACAGTAGATCGCGTTGGCTTACCCCAAACTTATGTTGTTCATCAATGACCACTAACCCGACGTCGTTCATCGAAAAGGAACTCTGAAATAATGCGTGGGTGCCGATCGTAATAGTAGGTATGTTTTTTGGAAAAAGATGATCCTCGGATTCCTTGTGGCTACCGGTGTGCAGCCGTATATGAATATTCAAATTCGCAAGCCACCGACTGAAGTTGGAATAATGCTGTTCTGCAAGAATTTCCGTGGGAACCATGAGTAGAGCGTTAAATCCGCTCTCCAATGTGCGCAGGATTGCCAATGCAGCTACAACTGTTTTACCAGAGCCAACATCACCTTGGAGGAGTCGGCGCATTGGGAACTTTCCGTTCAGGTCTGCGTTGATTTCCATTGAAACGGTTCGTTGAGGGGCTGTGAGTTGGAATCCAATTTCTTCGAGAAAGGGTTCTGAGAAGGAGCCGTCACCTGCGCAAGGTAAGCCCTTGGATTTTGTTTGTAGATTATTTCGTCTTCTTTGGAGTAGGCATTGCAGGGATACAAATTCATCCAAAGCTAAGCGTTTTCGGGCAGTGGCGGCATGATCCATTGAATCTGGAAAATGGAGAGCGTTAATCGCATCACGATGACTCAAAAGCCCTGCTGCAGTATAGTTTGGTTCTTCGATTGCTTGAAGATGTTGCTGCACAAAGTTGTACATGAATCGTCGGAGCCATCGTTGTGAAATACCCTCGGTTAGTGGATATACGGGAACAATTCGATTCACATGGATCGTTGAGTCTTCATCATTTTCGATAATTTCTGTTTCTGGGTGATCCATTACAGCTTTTTTTCCTTTTGATAATTTGCCGTAAACAAGCACGTCATCGCCCACGTTGAAGTATCGTGACATGTAATTAATATTCCACCATCGGCAGGAAATTTGGCCGGACGAGTCCTCTAGAATAAATTCGAACAATCTTCTTCCCCCGCGTAATCGTTTGTTGCCTGCTGCAAGTATTTTTCCTCGGACTAGCGAATGCGATTCAGGGCTGAGATCGCGGATAGAACGAATATTACGTCGGTCTTCATATCTTCTCGGTCGTAGGTAAAGTAGATTTCGGATTGAAGGGCATTTAAGCTTTTCGAGCTGAATTGCACGTTCTGCGCTGACCCCTGGTAAATTACCAACAGAGCGGTCTAGGGGGGGGATGCCATCTTCCTCCGGTGTCACAGAAGATTTTGTAAATGAGTCTTAAGAAGACCCCAAGTTCAACTTTTACACTTTGCCCCGCTGGTCTTTGGTCTCATGCTGCAGGTGTGTCGCACGAAGCAGATTCAACAGAAGCCTTATGGCAGGATTATTCTTTGTTATTTCAGGGATTTGATGACCTTGCTCTAGCACGTTGGATGGCCCAGAGTCTGTCGCAATTACAGGGCAATCTTTGGCGCATGTCTCACCCATTGGTTGCCTCATATCGATTAGCTGCGATGGTGGGATTAGACAGGCAGATTTGGCATCAGCGTTTGGTAAATGTACCACCGGATTTTTGCTCAGCTGACTGTTGCCGGGCGCCTGTGGTGCCAATGGTCACGCGTGACCTTTTGGAGAAAGGTCTTGTTTGTGTGCATTGCGGTCAGCAAATGGTGGCACTTGATCAAATCAAAAACCAGCAGTTGGCGGAAAAACTATCTCAATGGGCAGAGAGTTATGCGCCTATTCATGCAGTAGCCCATTGGGGAGAGAGGCAACGTAAATCGCAAGATCAATATGAACATGCCTTTGAGCAAGCTGCGCAGAAAAGTGAGACTCAGCTTTCTTACTTGGGGTCTGCATTAGCTCCTTTACTTTTAGATGATTTCCCTTTGGTCATATGGGAAGATCAGGACGAATGTTTGCAAGTTCGACCGGAGGACATCCAATTATGAGTAAAAAGTCAGGTGCCGAAGCTGGTAAATCTAATTGGCGTCGCAGGGTGCTTAAGGGGTGCGGCTGGCTGATAGTATTAGTTTCAATTGGATTGGTGTCGCTGGATTTTTACCTAAAGAAAGCAGTGCCTGATAAACTCGAACAACTAATGTTTGATAACGGTTGGCGTGTTGAAGTGGGAGGTTTTAATTATTCAATTTTGAATATGGATATCGAATTACACGATATTAAAGGAGAGGCTCTTGAGCAGAAGGGCGGGCGTCATTTAGGTCAGATAAGTCTTGATGAGGTCAGGTTGGCATGGGATGGCAGTCGAGAAAATAAGATTGGGGATATAACAATCAATGGGTTCAACTCTAAGCTTGGAGGTATCGATCAAATGGATGTATCGCTGGGTGATTTTATGCGAATTAAGGGTTGGACCATCAATAATCCGCCTGAATTTGGCGGAGGGCCATTGGTGGAGGTTAAGGAAGTGAGTTTAGAATATTCTAAGATGCCTAAAGGAGCGGATAGACGGTTTAAAGAGGTGCTGTTTGACGTGAGTCGAATCAATATCGTAAAGAATCAAAAAGGCTTGTGGCTTACTGATGGTGTCCCAAAATTTAAGACAGAGTTGGAAAAAATGCAGCCAAAGAGCTCAGAGTCTGATTTGCCTGAGATTGACAATATAATTGTCAAGATAGGTTCGGTCTCCTTTTTAGATTTAAGTCAGAAGGGAAAAAATAAAGTGATTAAAGTGAATCAGTCCATTGAGGAAAGAAATAATCCCAAAGGCTATGCGGTGGGCGTATTTCTAAGAATAGTCGGGGTAATTGCCGGCGCAAAAAATGCTGCAAATTTTTAGGTTTAAATCTTAACTTTAAAGGTTTCGTTTTTCTTTAGGCTCTCAGAAACCCCTGCCATAAGTTTCGGTATTTGTTCTAAATCCTTGAGGTTTATGACTTCGACGGGGGAATGCATATAACGGTTAGGCAGGCTGATTAAAGCACTGGGAATCCCTCCGCGTGTCCAGAAAACAGCGTCAGTGTCTGTCCCGCTTGTTGCGCTCACGGTCTCGTGCTGTAACGAAATTTTTGCTTTATCTGCTACTTGTTCTATTCTCTTCACCACTTCGGGGTGGTTGCAGATTCCATGGGTGATTGTGGGCCCTTTTCCCATCCTGATATCGCCATGGGTTTGTTTGTTAATTCCGGGATAGTCTGTAGCATGCGTTACATCGACTACCAGTGCCGTATCAGGTTTGAGGGAATAGGCAATTTGTCTTGCCCCAAAAAGACCGACTTCTTCCATTGTGTTGGATACTGCGCACACTTCAGCGTTTAACTTTTTGGAGTTGGTTAAAAGGCGCAGAGCTTCAGCTACAGCCCATGTTCCAATTCGGTTATCAAATGCGCGAGCTACTGCAATGTCTTTATGGAGGATTTCAAAATTTTGATTTACCGTAATAGGGTCACCTATGCGGACTCTTTTTTCGGCGGATTTGCGAGAGTTGCAGCCGATATCTATGAATAAATCAGTTATTTTGGGCGCCTTAGTTTCACCCTCTACACGTTGCATATGCGGCGGTGGATTACCTATAACACCGATGACTGGGCCTTTATTTGTATGTACTGTAACGCGTTGCGCTTTGCTTACGATCGCGTCAACGCCGCCCATGCGTTTGACCCATATGTAACCCTCGTTGTCTATGTAATTAACTGAGAGCGCAATTTCATCGGCATGGCCTGCAAGCATAATCCGAGGGCCTCCTCCCTTGTTTAGTGTGGCAACGCAGTTTCCGTATTCGTCGTGATTGGTCTCGTCGGCGAATTGGGAAACATAATTGAGCCAAACGCGTTGTCCTCGCGTTTCATAACTGGTTGGACTGGGTGTGTTGACAAGTTCTTCCAAAAATTTCAGCGATTCCTTGCGCATGTGCGTAGAGTGCATCGGGTGGTTAATGCCGTCAATGCTCGACGGTGCCATCATGTTTCTGTTAGTAAGGTTGTGTGCGAGCTAAGCTAATTAAAAATGCTAAGTTGGTGGTGGTTAAGTTGGGAACGGGAGTCTTAACTGACCGCCATAATCGTTTGGCTTGCGCGCGCATTAAGCAGATTTTAGTGCAAGTAGCTAAAATTCGTAAGGGGGGGCGTGAGGTGGTGTTAGTGTCCTCAGGGGCAGTGGGTGCGGGAATGGAGGCTCTGGGCTATGATAAGCGCCCCACGCGGTTGGAAGAATTACAAGCATGTGCGGCGGTGGGTCAGTCGAAACTGATGGCTATTTATAACGAACTTTTTGCCGCGCATAATATTCAGGTGGCTCAGGTCTTGTTAACCCATGATGATCTTCAAGATCGTGATCGGCACCTTAATGCACGTAATACCCTAATGGCTTTGTTAGCTCAGGGAGTGGTGCCTGTGATCAATGAAAATGATGCGGTATCTTTTACGGAGTTAACTGTTGGTGATAACGATTTGCTTTCAGCTCTGGTAACTGCACTGTTACCGGCTGACCTGCTTGTTCTTTTGACTACGGCAGATGGGCTAATCAGAAACTTTGGAAAATCTAATGCCAAGCTAATATCGACCGTAAAAAATATTGATTCAACAACCTTCAAAATTGCCCGCGGTACCGATAGCGAAACCAGTGTTGGTGGCATGGTGAGTAAACTTAAAGCTGCTAAGATTGTGATGCGCGCAGGAATTCCTATGCTGATCGGAAATGGAATGCAGCGGGGTGTTTTGGGGAAAATATTATCAGCTGATCTTCTTGGGACATTTTTTCTTCCATCAGAATCGAAGCTTAAAGGGCGCAAGCGCTGGATTGCTTTTTTCCATTATCCCCAAGGGGTTTTAATTGTTGATGATGGAGCCAAGGCAGCATTGCGTGACCATGGGATGAGTCTTTTGCTGCCGGGAATTATTAAATGCGAAGGGAAATTTGAAATAGGGGATGTGGTTAAGATTCGAGACCATCAGGGAACCGATTTCGCTCAAGGTGTGACTAAGGTCTCGTGGAAAGAAATAGATGATAATCCCGGCAAGGTGGTTGTTCATCGAGATGATTTAGTGGTGCTTTAATGGCCAAGAAGATAAAGCAACAACCAATCGAAGAACTTCGTCTGGTTATGGCACGCCTGCGAGGGCCTGATGGTTGCCCATGGGATCGCGAACAGGATCACGAAAGTATAAAGCTAAACTCTGTTGAAGAAGTTTATGAATTGGTTGATGCCATTGAGTCAGGCAATGATGAGGAGATGCTCGAAGAGCTTGGGGATCTTCTTTTGCAAGTGGTGTTCCATGCACAGATGGCAGAAGAGCGGGGGAGTTTTAATTTCGAACAAATTGTAAAAACTATTACTGACAAGCTTATTCGGAGGCATCCGCATGTATTTGGTGATGTAGTCGTACGGGATGTAGATGGGGTATGGAATCAATGGGAAGCGATAAAGCTTAAGGAAAAAATCGGCAAACCTAATGAAAGAAAGTCAGTTTTTGATGGTATTCCGCGACACCTACCCGCTTTGATGCGTGCGCATGAGGTTGTAAAAAAAGGACGTAAACGGGGTCTATTGCCAAGAGGGCGAAAGAGTAATAGCAAAAGTAAAAAACAGCTTGGGGAAGAGTTGTAT
>MDTG01396964.1_pt1 | contig 13393 bp, 15 predicted proteins | sample 811421 | NCBI WGS metagenome assembly MDTG01 (sample SAMN05326645, study PRJNA326480) | marine metagenome | isolation source: seawater | place: Pacific Ocean: South East | collected 2011 | reverse complement strand
TATGCCCGCAGGTGCCCCTTCGAGAAGTTCTATGCCTGTATCATATTCAAATCCAACTCAAGAAAAATCCGAGTATAATTCCTTTGGAAGTATCCAAAATTCCGAAAGTGAGGATTTTATGAGCAGAAAAATGGAAGAAGTAATGAATCAACGCGAATTAGATGTTCCAAATGTTCCTACTCGTATATGATAAAATGTATTAAAGTAATACCTAATGTATGTTTGGAATTGGGATATTGAGATCCCATTATTAATTGAAAAATTATCAACTGAAAATAGTCAAAGAGTATGGAATGAATTTTATATAAACGATCCTCTTGAAGATCCAAAACAGATCCAAATTATTGAAAGAAATATCTATTTGGCTAATGAGTTTTCTTTGTATCTTTTTCATGTTTATAATCAAGTACTAGAAATTTTAAAATTAGCAAAAGAAAATAGTAAAAGTGAAAAAAATTATAACATTTTAGTGCAAAAAGCATATGAATTATTTTTAAATTATGCACCCCCAATTGCTAATTATGAGTTTTCTTTGAAAAAGGATATAAAAACTATAACTCCGTTAGCAATAGATCCATATTCTTTAGGTCTGCCTTTTTTATCAAATTCAAAATGGATTCGTATATTTGATTCAGAATCTTCAATACCTAATAATACTTCTATAATATGGAATACACAATTATTCGATGAATTGCATATAGAAATATCAGACCCTATTACAGTTGAAATAGATATGGATAAAAGTGGGTTAATACCATCGCATTTTTACAAGTATAACAAATGTTTGCGTTATATTTTTGAGTTAGACTCTCAATCATTTACGAGTGGATTACATGAATGCATTGTTTATTTTAAAAATTCTGAATCAAAAGTAACAACGCAAAGATATGATACATCTGATATAAAAACAATCAATGATTATAACGGTAGAATACCATCAGTGAATACAACAGCTACATCATCTGCAACATCGGGAATTATAATCACTTATACAGATACATATAAATTATTAGAATATAGTTTTATATTACCTCAAATACCATATTTTGAAAACAATGTTGAAATAACTACATATGAAAACTATGATTCTATATTTATATTATGTGATCCTACGCCTCATTTTCATTTGTTTCCAATTTTTACTAAAACAAATATTGTAACACAAGTTTCTATCATTGATGAAACAAACATAAATATAACATATGGTGGTGGAACTATACAATATAGACAAATTAGTCAAGAAAACATTACAAATCTTACAATCGTTTTTGTATATCAAAATAAACTATATATACCAGTCAACGAAGAATTATTAAAATACTCACCTATGTTTATAAAAGATAATGACCATATTAGTTATAGAATTATTTTTACAGGAACTCCGGAAACAGAATTTAAAATTGTGTTGGAAATTCCTAATGATTCAAATGAATCTTTAAATGATTCAAATGATACAAATGATTCTAATAATAATGATTATACACTACCTTCATATTGGGGTGGTCTAAAATTTGCTTTTAAGCAAGATGATGACAACATCATTGATGAAGAAATACAAATGTCGATAGACAAAATTACAACAGAAAAGTTACATTTAGAAAATTTGATGAAAATTCTAGAGAATGAAAATAAAATTCATAAGCACGAGATATCACTTTACAAAATCAAATATCAAAATAAACTTAAAAACATTGAAGATTTGATATAAGTTATTTAGTTCAAAGAGTTAGTGCACATAGAGAAAAAAAGTCTGTACATGAAATAAGGTATTAAAGATAATAATAGTAAAAACAAGATGGATACTATAGTTTTTACTTTCTTAGGTTCATTATAAATCATCACAGGAGTAAGTAAAAGAACTAAGACGATATTGATAAAAGCTAAAATAGCTAAGAAGTAAAACAATGCACAATATTTAGAGTCAAGAGGGCCAAATAGATTATTCATTAAATCCATTTTATATATAATTATCTTTTATTTTTTCAGTTGTTTGCTCTTTTAATAAATTCAATTCCAAAGTAGCTTTCTCGATAGTATAGTCATTTAACCCCATTTCTGTTTTTATTTTTATCTCTAAATGAGTAATCTTTTCTATCATTTCAGATACAAAAATCGCAACACATCTTAGAATTATACTATCTGATAAAGAGTCTATATCTTTTTCAACAGCTACAGTTGCCGTTTTATTTTCTGAAGAATATATTGAAAAGGGAAATGGTGAGATGATGAATGATTTATCAGAAAACGAATGTGTTTGTTTGGGTTTTTCTTTTGTTTTAATTGTAATAAATTGACCATCTTCTAATATATGCACGTAAGATGTTGATGGTTTTTCACATAAATATATTTTTATGAATAAGTCTTTAGAATAATCACCTAGTGTCCATAAAGGACTGGTTGCGTATTTTTTTGATATTGTTGGTAATCTAACTGTACCTCTATTTAAAATATCTTTGTATTGGTGGATTAATTTTTCTAAATAGTCTAGAAATTCTAATTTATCTGTCTTAGATAAGCTATCTTCATTTTTTGAAATAGAATCTAAATAAAATGTCTTTAAGTGCACACCTTTCTTTATCTTTTTGTAGTCGTGTGGTTTTTTTATACATGTATATTTTTTATACGCACTCAACAATTCATTTGTATCACTTGTCTCCATTATATCATAAAATCAAATAATGGTACACATAAGTTAAGTACTTTTTTTTAAGATATATATTATAGATATGCGTTCTACAATATACAAAGAAGGTAAAACTTTTACTGCTTATGCAAATGCAAAAAAATACAATGGTTTAACAAAACAAAAGTTAATGTGGGAAATAAAAAAGGCCATAAATTCAAATAGATGTTATATTAGAAGAAATGAGTTAGTTTTTGTAGAAAATTAAAAGTTATTTATAGTATTAGATATAATGGATGGAAAAGTAGAAGATACTGTAGTAGAATCTGCAATTAATGATATTAAAACAATTATAACTAATATAGAAAATTATGATGCAACATTTTATTATTTAAATGATTTTACTGTTAATATAAAGGGTGATTTTACTGAAGAAGAAATCAGAGATAATAAAATTATTCCTATTGAAGAAATATCAAAAATTGATAAATTTATTTATAACGCTACTGAGGAAGTAATTGATAAATTTACTAAGAAATTTCGTAACACCGACGAATTTACTAAGAAATTTCGTAACACCGACAAATTATCAGAAATTTGTGAAAATTGTGAAGATTATTCAAAAAAAATTAAAGAAAATTATTCAAAAAAAATTAAAGAAAATCTACCTGGAAAATTGAATGTTCAAGATTTGAACGAAGAAATTAGCCTTCCTGCCGTCAAACCCAAATCTTACAAGGAACAAGATTTTTTGATTAAATTGAAATATATGGACGAAGAAGAATATGAAAATATTGATAAATTATATACATCATTATTCTTTACTTGTCAAGAAGATGAAGGAGGTTGGAAAAAAGACCTGAGAGCTATTGTCTATGCAGGGCACCCGGAGATGGTGAGGAGGGGTGGTGCTCTCAAAGATATCACAACTTCTCGAGAACCACCAAAAGGAGTTTCCGATTCTATTGAATCATTTGGTGAAGAATTTATGCCAGAATCATATTATCACAAAGAACAATCAGAATTAATTATTGAATATTTAGTATTTTTATCAGAGAAATCATTTAAACAATTTAAAAAGGTATGTATATTTTTATTAAATGTTACATATAAAATTTTAGAAGTTATGCTAAAGCTTGCGTTCAAATTCACATATTCTTGTTTAGTTGCTTGTTTACACTTTATTTTAGCAAATTATTTAAAACCGATTTTAGCATTACTTGATAATTTAAACCCCTTTAAGACATCACTTGAAAACGATGAAAAAAAAGGACTAGAAGAAGAAATCGAACGTCAACGCGAATTAATAGAAAAACACGAAATAGATATTAGAAATTTGCAAAACAAATTAAACAGTTGTAGTGGTACATGGTTGAATTATGCTAACGAGTATACTTACCAATTGTTATCAGTCGCTTCAGGCCCGATATTATTAGCAATAAGACAACATGCACAACACCGTATAGGGTTGGAAAATGCTGGTCTTTTTTTAACATAATTAAATATTAATCGTTTATAAAACTATAAAATGGAAAGGGGAGCATATGTATTTTGTGATTCGTGTGACAAACAAATATGTCTCTTTTTATTTCAGAAACTAACAGATTCTATGATGAGAAGAGCATTGCCTTGTCATGCAAATGGAACAGGAAATTATTACATTGCAATATATAGAGAAGGAAAGGATTATTTAGGAAGGACTGATTATACTGGTATAGAAAACTTGATGAAAGATGAGAAAATGTTTTCTTTATTCAATACAAAATATGAAGATATTCGAAATGGGTTAAACTGTGAATTTACAGAAGATGAATATACTAAATATCAAACATTTGCTGAAATGCATATTAAAGGATTTATAGATCTAGCCAAAAAATATTGTAACCATGATATATTTGATGATAAAACAGAAAGTAAAAAAGATAATACAATATCTAATGATAAATCTGACAATAAAGAATAGAATTACATTTTGTTTAAGTTTAACAAAATTGTGATATATGTCTATATGTAATCGTTATTTTTGTCCTATACTTACGTTTTAATTCAAATCATAATTACTTAATATTTAAATTTTATAGATAAAATTAATATTTATATTATATAATGTACTTACTGTTATCGTCTATTACTATAATTATATGCATGTTGATAATATATGTGTTAGTTTATTCTAATTTAGATCTTAAAAAAAGAGATACAATAAATCAAGAATTTTTAGAAAAAATAGATAATGTATATTGTATAAATTTAGAAGATAATAAAGATAGATTTTTACTTGTTGACTCTATGGCAAAAAATGCAGATCTTTCATTAACCAGATTTGATGCAAAAGATACGAGAGGAGTTAAATTCTTACACTATAAATCTATGATTCATCCTATCGCTTATAATAAGTTATATAAAACAATTAGTAATAATGAAAGAAAAAAAGATGAAGATTTAACGCCTGGTGCTATAGGTTGTTATCTAAGTCATATATCACTTTATAAAGAGGCGTTAAAGAGAGGTGAGAAAACTATACTTGTATTTGAAGATGATACACAAATACCTAAAAATTTTAAAGAAATGTTTTTAAAAAAATTAAAAAATCTTCCTGAAGATTGGGATATGTTTTTGTTGGGATGGTGGTCAACAAGTAAAAAGAATAAAAAATTATCCAGTGATATTGTTCATATTAAAGGTTTCATTCTTATGCATGCTTACATTATAAACAATATAGGTATGCAAAAAATGTTATCAGTGGGGATGCCTATAAAAAAACAAATCGATCATATGGCAAGTGATAATTCTAATTATATTAATATTTATGGAACCCTCCCTAACGGTTGGATAAAACAAGGTACTCCAACTAAAAATATAGCCTATATGACAAATATACAAATACCGGTTAAAAAAACAATAGAAAATTTTTCAAATCTTTCACATAATTTGCTAGTTATAGTCTATGAAAATACAAAACATCCTAATGCTGAAAAGTTAAAAGATTTATTAGATAAAAGAGGTTTTCCTTTTGTATTCATAGGGTTTGGTGATAATTGGGAAGGTTTTGGTACAAAAACACATGGGATAACAAATTATATAAATGATCCATCAAGTAATATAAATGACGATACTTATATTATTTGTTTAGATTCAAGGGATGTAATATGCAATGGGAATGTCACAGATACTTTAAATATCTTAAAAAAATTTGATGAAAATAAACTCATAATCAGTACTGAAAAAGGATGTTGTGTACCCTCAACAACTGTATCTATGAGGTCATATATGGAAGAAAGAGCCTCTAAAAAGAATTTAGAGAATAAATATTTAAATGCCGGTATGATTGCAGGAAAAGCAAAAGTATTTAAGAAAATATATCCATTTAATATGCGAAAAACGGACGACGACCAAACTGGACTTATAAAATGGTGGCAAGATCATCCCGATGATATAGAACTTGATTATGATGAATTATTATTTTCGAATGCAAATTTTTGGAATAAGGATCATGAAAAGGGATGTCCATATAAAATATCCAAAAAATTACCTAATGAACGAATACCACAATTTATTCAAACTCCGGCCAAATTCTGGAAATGTTATGATAACTTATATAGTAAAAGTAAGTATTTTGTAACTTGGAAACTTTAAATTATGTATAAATATGCACGTTATATATCTTAAGGTGAAGACTCCCGAAATCTATCAGTATCATTGCGTACTTTTTTAAGCTTCCAATTTTTCAAGTAAATTTTTAAGATGAATTTCAAAAAATTTTAAATGGTTGTCATAATCATACCATTTTCTCCAGTCATCATCTTTGGTATCGGGTTTTTCCTTCTTGTATTTTCCAAAATACCATAATAAACTATACATACATCCTGCATTCCATGTATTTTCATAGACTATGTCAGAACCTAATCTTTCTTCAAATTCTTTTTTTGGTGTTGATGCCATCCAGAAGGTAGACATATTGTTAGTGACAGATTCAATTAATATTTTTTTGTGCAATTTCATTGTGTTTCTTTCATCATGTTCGTTTGGTTTATCATGTTCTTTTGTTTTATCTTCTTTTTTGCCTCTTCCAATAAAAATATTTTCAATTAAATCTTTTATATCATTCACATTAGTGTTATATGGACCTTTTGTTGATAAGAAATAATGCAATAACATTCTATGTGTATCAAATAATCTAAGGAATTCGAGATGTTGATGCTTAGGATAAGCTTGATCCCCACTCGCAGTTGGATTCCATATCTTTTTACCATCCCTAACGTTACTACGATTCGTATCATCCCACGTCTTATTCTTGTACAAATTGAAAAATAGAAACATGCTAATTTTTGATGGTTGCCACCCAAAATAAACATTTATTTGATCATTGGGGACATCGTCGGGGACATCGTCGGGGACATTGTCGGCATCATTTTGTTTCTCCTTTATTATACCTGAAAAGTCAAAATCGAAACGTCTTATATCTCCTTTAATATTATAAAGAAAATTTTCGGTATGTAAATCTCCGTGATAAAAACCATACTTTTCTGAAAGATGATATATGTTTTCTCTCATATTTCGCAAAACCGTTTGATCTAATTTTAAATCTCTTTTTTCTCCAGAGTGTGAAGTAGAAAAAGGTATAAAATCGGGATCCCATTCTATTGCAAACCAACAAACATTAGATGTAGTTTTATCATTATTATTAGTAATAGCTTCAGCGTGCTTATCTAGATTTGTAGATATTTTTAAAGAATGTTTACCATGTATTTTATTAAGTATTGTTAGTACTTTAGTTTGATCATCATATTCCCACACTAGGTTATTTTCTTTCCACTCTTCGTTTTGCCCTTGAGGAGGATTTAAATACCCCTTATTAGCAGCATCTTCTTCTTTATGCCATTTTTCACTTTCACTAGATCCAAAATATTTAAGAACTTTAAATTTATTATCATCTTCTTTATACGTTTCTTTGTAAATTTTCCATAATTTTTCATAATTTTTAATTTCTTTCTCATAATCTGGTATATGGGCTTTATTTAAACTAGCTTTTATTACAAATTGATTTTTCGTGAGGATATTATTTCTTCTGTAAATACGTGTAATACCTGTTATTTTCCTTCTATAATCTAGACTTATTTGTTCTTTTGTGTAAGAAGAAGATGTTTTTTTACTTTCTAAATATTTATTACAAAAATTTCTATTTAGAGTTTTATAACCCCAAATAATAAAACACCATTTGGCCATTAACATAATGAAATCTTCTGGCGTTGTTATTGTTGGGTCGGCGCCCCCTGTTTTTTGGATCGCGGCGGCGGCGGCAACAGCGGCGGAGTCGGAATCTACTATATTATAATATTTTCTCAATTTTTCCTGTATATGATCTGTTATTCCATCAAATTGTTTCTTGAGTCCTATTAAATCTATATAGTCATTAGTTATTTTTTCATATTCCTTTTTCAGGTCGTCGACCTCAATTTTTTTTTCCAAAAAATATGGGTAAGGTACCTTTAAATCATCATTTAGTTTTATAGAAATACTACCACAATCTATTTTTGTTTTGTTTTTATTTTCCAATTCTTCCTGGCTATAATTTTGAGAAATTTCAGTAATATTAATCCAGTCTTTATATTCTAGTTTATTTTTTTTTTTTGGTAATTCTTTACTGTTTTCAAAATGTTCAATTGCTTCAATATATTCATCTTTTGTAAGGGGGGTATTTTGGAGATTCTCCAACAGTTTCTGCACTTCCGCCAGGCGTTTTTTGGAAGCTTTATCCTTCTCGCGTTTCAGGGAGACGGCCTCGACTTCTAAAGCTGCAGCACGTCTTTCAAGCGCGTCGGTATTTTGCGGATTCGAAAATATCGGCTCTACGGCATTGCTCGGCTGCTCGGCCGCGACTTTTTTCCTGAAGGCGGCCCTCTCCATAGCAGTCTCTGGGGGTCCGTCTTCGTCCGAACTTGGTGAATCAAGTTCATTACTATCAACAACTTCAACAAGATTGGTGGGCTCGAAGAACTTGGCTCCTCCTTTTAATACTTTTTTCGGTACTCTTTTTTTACTATATCTTTTTAAGTTAATGATTTTTGTATTTGCCATTACTTAATTAAAACTAAATTATTTTTAAATATTATGTTTCTTCGTTTGTATATATTTGTATATATGTTAATAAATAATGTTTCCTCACTGTTACCATTAGAAAGAGTTAAAACATGTGCCCGTATTATAGATTTATCATACAATATAGAAAAGAAAATGAATTACATAAATAAATTAAAAATAATAAGACCTAAGTGTGACGACATATCTTGTGCAACACTTGGTGTAAACGAGACGGATTTATTTATTTCTTTTAGAGGAACGATGACGTTGAACGATTGGGTTATAAATTTTGACAAAAAATTAGTCCCTCTTGATATAATTAATTATAAAGATAGCATGATTCATAATGGATACATAAATACGTATTTAAGCTATAAAAACGAATTACAGAAAATAATATTAGAAAATAAAGATAAAAATATATGTGTTTCCGGACATAGTGCAGGAGGAGCACTTGCTACATTGGTTTGCTTGGATCATCAAAAAATAATATCTAATTTATCATTGGTAACTTTTGGAATGCCTAAGATAGGCAACTTAGACTTATGTAATTATATAAGAAAAACAAATATAGTGAGAGAGCATTATGTTGTAGAGGGTGACATTATCCCTTTTTTCCCTTTAAATTTTGAATACTCGAAATGTAAACCAATTATAGTTCTTCAATCATCTGACAAGGAAGAAAGAGATACATATACATTAAATCCTAAAAAATTACAAGAGATACATAGTATGATACAATACAGAAGTTGGTTACCCAATTCAAGGTAATTGAAAAATAATTTTTTTTACACAATAAATGAGTGATAAATAATTTTCAAACGTTCTTGATACCCTTTTTTCACCATTAATAATTATAGTTGAATGTAAATTATTATTTTTAAATTCTATACATGCAATTCTTCTTTTATTTTTGATTATAAAGGATTTATATGAAAGTATGATTATATTATTGTTAGGTATATATTTAGTAAAAAGATAAACACATTGACGAAGTTCATTAACAGTCAATTGTGGATATATATCTTCAGGGGCTTTCGATTCTTCCATTTTTTATTATTTAGAATATTTACATCATTTTTAAATCAAAAAGATGATGTTCTTTCACGCAAGGCCGATAATCCAGTATTTGTAAGAGATGCATATCTAGTAATATGTCCAGGTGTATCTCTGTTTTCTGTAACAGTAATATAGTCTAATTCTTTAGCCTTTTTTCTAATTGATTTATACCAATCTTTTGTTTCTTGCTGAACCGTACCATTCTCAGAGTTCATTTGTTTGTACCAGATCTCCGCAATCAACGCATCGAGAGCCTTATCTGGATCTTTACCCCTATTCAACGCATCCCTTACAGATGTTAGGTAAATATAAAGAGCGATTTCATCTGGTTCATCATTTGATATATGTGAATTTGTTTCAGAACTACTAGAATCATGTTCGCTAGTATTATCTTCAATTATATTATCATCATTTGTGTCGTCATTCTCACTGTCAGTGGGAGTTTTTCTTTCATTATTTAATTTTTCACTTAGTTTTTCACTGATTTTTTCTGTTATTTTTTTCTTATTTAACTTTTCTTTCTTAATTATCTCCTTTTCCCAAGAATGTGCTTCGTGAACATTTGTTATAAGAGGGTAATATGTTATTTTATCAGGATATAAAAGAATTGTATGGACACCTAGGTCTCGGACGCGATTCATTACATAACAAAAATCTCCATCGCCCGATATTAAACATACACAAGCATTGTGAGGATTCTCATACGCAATAAAGAACATCAAATCAACAATAATTTTTTTATCCAAAGTCTCTTTTTTTTGACGTTTTGGACAATCTACTAAAGTCCATCCAGTCATATCAAGGTCGGTTCTATTTGTTTTTAATTCCGAAGGAGATTGTGAATCATAATATACCTTTCTTGATACAATATCACCATGCGGAATCAATAGATCTCTAATTCTACCAGATAATCCAACAATAGAAGTTTCTGCTACTGGACGTGCGTTCTCATAATCCCAGAATATAGCAATGGAACGTCTTTTATTCTTCTCCATTATGGGTTACTTATTATTAATGATTTAGTTTTATACTGTTTTAAGCACTTTTGGTTACTTCAAACACCTTCTGGGCAAGAGCGTCCTTTCTCAATGATTTAGGGGCCGTTGTTCCATACTCTTTCAATATTGCTCTAAGTTTGTTTGCAGTCATGGTTTTTAATTGAGACAAGTCATATGAATCAAAACTTTTTTCTTCATCTATATTTATTACTTTATCCGTTGCTGTTTCTGTATTTGAATTTTCCAATTTGATTTCTTCAATATCATTAGTGGCTTCATCCTTTAATACTTCAACTACAACTTCTTCCTTTTTCAATACTTTTTTTGTTTTTTTGTCTTTTGGTTTTTTTGTAAGTTTTTTTTTAGGTGTTGCTTTCACTTTCTCAGGTTGTTTGACATCAACTTCTTCATTAGGTGTAGATTCTATTTCTGGTTCAGTTTTGTTAACAATGACTTCCTCATCTTTATTATCATAATCACTCAGTTCTACACTAACTAATTTTGTAGTATTTTTAACAGGATCTATACCTTCGCTTGTAGAATGAATGATAATATCAGGTAAATCATAAGAATAATTATCAGAAATACCTTCTGTTGATGATATATCATTCTCTGAATTAGCAATAATATCCTCTAAAATTTCTTGACTGATATCACTATCCGATTTTGAGACATTAGACTTGTTTTTTGCATAAAGAGCATTCGTGTTTTTATGCTGTCCACTATAAAATTTTTGATATATTTTATATGATGTATAAGAGATAAGAAATAAAACCGAAAATAAAACAATTAGCGTGTTAATATTCATTTGTAAATACATGTCATATAAATATAGATAAATTTGACGCAGTAAAAATATTTCAAATGATATCCTTAACATTATTTAAGTTTTCATGATAAATTATTAAAAAACATTTTTACGAAGTCTGATTTGGTTTTCTTATTGTTGTGTTCATATACACATTTGATTTTTTCCCATGTTGTATCATACTCAAAGTTATTTATGCGTGATATACATTTTTCCTTAAAAATTTCAATAATTTCTTCATTTGTTGAGTCATTCACACATATCTGTTTTTTCCAATTATCAATTTTTTTTTGTTTCTCTATTTCAAAATAATTCATTGTGTAACCGTAGAAGACTTATAATATATACTAATGATTTAGCTTTAAATTGGTTATTTAATATTTGTGTAACCTCTTAATAAGAAGATTAATATAGCCACAGCTATAATAAATGTGAGAAAGAATATAAGAGATGTAGCAATAATATAAGGATACATTTGTCCAAATGTATATGTTATAATTGGATCTAATATATCCACTTGTATTTTTGTCATATTATCAGGATCTTTAATCTCATTGATTGTGTGATTTAGAAGATCTTTTATAATATCCTTTAAAATCATGATTTGCGTTTAAAGTTCATATAAAAAATATATGTTTTTTTCAAACGCAATGGAAGAAGAAGATTATGATCAATATGTTTTACACTTTGATCAAATAGACCTTGATAATTATGATTTTGGAAATGTAAAATCAATTGGTGGTGCATACGAAGTGTTATTACATCCAGTTGATGACGATGAAGATTCTTGTCAAATGTGTTTACCATCTTTTAAAGTTGAAGAAGAAGGTATACAGTTTGGTTCTATAAATAACAAAAGAAACGTAAATATATCATTTAATATAGATTCTGAGAACGAAGAACACGGTGAACTTGCAGAATGGTTTGAAAGTTTTGATGACTGGGTTATTAATTCAATAATTGAAAACCATAATAAATGGTTTGGGCATTTATGGGAATCAGGTGGAAAAATGGAAGGTAAACCCCGACCTCCCCCTGAAATATTGGCCTCTATGTTTGAGAGACCATTTGATGGAGTATCATTTAGTGTCCGCGTACCCGTCAGAAACAATGTTCCACAAATAGAATGTTTTGATATAGAACACACAACCGTACCATATCAAAGTATCAAAAATTGTGATGTAATACCAATTATAGAGTTCAAAGGTATAAGACTTTATAGTAAAAAATCCTGTTGTGATATTGTCTTAAGAGGGTTGTGTGCTCAGTGCACATATGAAGACATTGGAGTTGATTATAAATTATGTGCAGATGATGATGTATCGTATAATGAAGATTATGGAACAGAAGATGAGGATAGTGAAGTTGAAAGTGAAGATGATGAACCCAAAGCTGAAGTAGTCGAAGTTGACGAACCCAAAGCTGAAGTCGAGGAACCCAAAGCTGAAGTCGAGGAACCCAAAGCTGAAGTCGAGGAACTCAAAGCTGAAGTCGAGGAACCCAAAGCCGAAGTCGAGGAACCCAAAGCCGAAGTTGAAGAATCCAAAGCCGAAGTTGAGGAACCCAAAGCCGAAGCAGTCGAAGTTGAGGAACCCAATGTTGAATCGGTTAAAATTGAAGATATAAAATTGAATGGCGATGAAAAAAAAATAGAGGAAGGGGTTGATAGTATAAAAAATGAACTTAATTTAGAAGAAGTTGTAATGAATGATAATATACCCTCGGTTGAAATAGCAGAAGACAATTAACTTGAATCAATTAAATAAGTTTTACCTAAAACATTAGTTGTATATAAAGGAGGTTTCATGTAACCATCGCATATAT
>MDTG01348384.1_pt1 | contig 13394 bp, 12 predicted proteins | sample 811421 | NCBI WGS metagenome assembly MDTG01 (sample SAMN05326645, study PRJNA326480) | marine metagenome | isolation source: seawater | place: Pacific Ocean: South East | collected 2011 | reverse complement strand
TTAGGCTCAATCCCAAAAAACCAGTTCTCTCTCATCGTTCCTAAAAATGATGTTGACTGAATGAACATTATACCCTTATGCTGAAATACATACAATAGCGTGACACTAATTCCAGCCAGCATACCAGCTATTGCCCCCTCTTTATTAACTTTTTTCGAGAATATACCCATCATCAATGCTGGAAAAATAGATGATGCTGCTAATCCAAAAGCAAGGGCAACAGTACCTGCGGCAAAATCAGGTGGGTTAAAACCAAAATAACCAGCAACTGCAATTGATAGTGCCATGGCAATTCGACTTGCCATTAATTCTTTTCTCTCTGATATGTTTGGAGCAAAGACTCCCTTTAATAGGTCACGAGAAATTGAAGATGATATTGCAAGTAACAACCCAGCTGCGGTAGAAAGGGCCGCTGCGAGACCACCTGCAGCTACTAAGGCAATAACCCAATTTGGTAGCCTTGCTATTTCAGGATTTGCTAAAACAATTATATCTCTATCAACCTTAACCATCTCATTGCTAATCCCTGAGCTGTATTGAATCAAACCATCATTGTTTTTATCTTTAAATTTCAGTAGCCCTGTCTTCTCCCATTTACGAAACCATGAAGGCCTCTCGTCATATGAAAGATTTTGTAGTTCATCAGGCTGCTCTATGGTGAAAATTAAATTTAATCTTGCCATTGCAGCAACAGCGGGAGCAGTTGTGTATAGAATTGATATAAAGATCAGAGCCCAACCTGCAGATAGTCTAGCTGCTTTAATATTAGGAACAGTAAAAAATCGCATTATCACATGTGGCAAGCCCGCTGTTCCAATCATTAGTGACAGCGTATAAAAAAACATATTCAAAGTACTTAAGCGCTTGCTTGTAGTGTATTCCTGAAAACCAAGATCTATCACAATTTTATCTAGCTTATCAAGCAGAAATGTTCCATCGCTCATTGTGCCACCAAGACCAATCTGAGGTATCGGAATCCCGGTCAGCATGAATGAAATAAAAATAGCAGGTATTGTATATGCAATAATCATAATAACATATTGGGCTATTTGTGTATAGGTAATTCCTTTCATACCTCCCATAACTGTGTATATAAAGACAATAACCATCCCAATGCTAAGTCCAGCTTCATAGTCAACCTCTAAGAATCTTGAAAATGCAACTCCAATTCCTTTCATTTGACCAATCACATAAGTAACGGATGCTATAATTAAGCATATGACAGCCACTATCCTAGCTGTTTTTGAATAGTAACGATCGCTTATAAATTCTGGTACGGTAAATGATCCATGCTTCCTTAAGTACGGAGCTAGAAGCATCGCAAGCAGTACATAGCCACCTGTCCATCCCATTAAAAAAACTGATCCGCCATAGCCTAGGAATGCGATCAAACCAGCCATCGAAATAAATGAAGCAGCAGACATCCAATCAGCGGCAGTTGCCATACCATTCGCAATGGGGTGTATCCCACCTCCTGCAACATAAAAGTCCTCAGTACTGTTCGCTCTTGCCCAGAAAGCAATCCCTACATAGATAACAAATGTTAGACCGACCATTAAAAATGTTAGCGCTTGAAGTTGCATTTCAAATGGTTTTAATTATTATTTATCACTTCTGCGATATTTTTCATCAATCACACCCATTTTTGAAGAATAATAAAAGATAAGAATTACGAATACATAGATAGAGCCTTGCTGCGCAAACCAAAAGCCAAGCTTAAAGCCGCCAATTTTAATAAGATTAAGATAATCAACGAGAATAATACTAAAGCCGTATGAGAAGATAAACCATACTAACAAGCATCGAATTATTAGGCGAAGGTTTTCTCTCCAATAATTTTCTTTGTTATCCAAAAGTATATTTCCTTAACCTATTTTAGACCTATTTCTTAAATATTGACTCGAATATGCGAATAAAATTGCTACAATCACGTCTGAGCCAGGAGAAGCATCAGGTATTCCAAAGTTCCATAAAATGACACCTATTAACCAGATAAAATAGACTTTCACGATCTATAATATCATGAATAATAGAGAGTATAAAAATGATTTTTTTTAGGAATGCACTATGCTTGTGGCATACTTTCACTGCTGGTGGGTTTATCATTATCTAAAATATTATTGAAAATATTTCCAATATATTTTAGGCGAGCAGTTTCGTCATCAATGCTTATTATCTCTTTTTTGAGAATGACTGGTAATTGCATTCCTTGGAGAAATTCAAAAGAGATTTTTTTATTCATATGGATATCTAAATCTTTATTTACACCAAATTTCAATAAAATCTTAAGGTAAGATTCTTGAAAAACTTTAAATCGAGGTCCTTTTAGACCTCTCTCTTTTGGTAAAAATTCAACGTTGCCTATTACTGTTTCTCCATCAATCTTCGTATCCTTGACCTTAAATATTTCATTCCCTCTTACAAGTATATCGTATTCCCCGTTTTCATATTCTTTGAAGACTTTGTTTACACTGACTTTCACACCTTTAGAAAAAATGCCGCTGCCTTCGTTTAGGATAATTCCAAATGGTCTGTCCTCTTCAATTGCACTTTTTATCATAGCCTTATACCTAGGTTCAAATATGCGTAAAGGCAAGTACTCAAAAGGCAACAAAACAAGATTTAGCGGAAATAGTGGAAGTTGTGTCAAAACAATGTTATTATAATATTTTAATTTAATTTTATAGATCAATCTAAGAAAAAAAAGTACTATAATTCTAATTGATAAATTCGTTACAGAATAGTTGTATGAATGCCCATAAAGCAATAGATTGTAAAAAGAAATAATGATTAATAACGCTCAAATCGCTCACCGTTAAATTTCATATAACCCCGCTCAAAGCAATGATTAATGAAAAAGATCAAAACTTAAATAGCTATTACCGCGCTCAGAAACGCCTAGTGTATTTTACAGAAAACATAATCCAGAAATACGCCCAACAAAGAAATTTTGACTTTCATGATAAAAAGAAAAATTGCGTTAGTGGCTTATCTGCAGCAATCAATCGCAGAATTATTGCGGAATGGGACGTAGCAAGACATGTTCTCAGTTTTCATCCATATACTAAAGTAGAAAAATTCATTCAGGAAATATGTTGGAGAACATATTGGAAAGGCTACCTTGAACATTATCCTAGTATATGGCATAGATATATAAAGGATGTTGAAAAAATGCAAGAACTTAAAAACTACTTAAATTTCAAAAATGCTGTCTCTGCAAAGACAGGCATTGAGTGTTTTGATTTTTGGATGGATGAACTAAAAAACAATGGTTACCTACACAATCACTCTAGAATGTGGTTTTCCAGTATTTGGACACATACCCTTAACCTCCCATGGCAGCTAGGCGCTGATGTTTTTATGCAATACTTACTGGATGGAGATCCAGCATCAAATACGCTCAGTTGGAGATGGGTAGCTGGCTTGCACACTAGAGGAAAAACTTATCTTGCAAATGCTGAAAATATTAAGAAATTCACAGGCGGATTATTTTTTCCTACAAATCAGCTGTCTAAGACTCCGAAATTTGTTTTTGAGGATGAAAACCATAGTCTAAAGAAACTAGAATTTAAACAAGACAACAGAGAAGGAATACAGTGCCTCTTGGTACATGAATCTGATCTACTATTGGAAGGTACGCCTGAATGTGATTTAGTTCTTGTTCAAAAACGACCTTTACAAACCACTTCTAGATCAGAGAATGTTAGAACTTTTATATCAAGTGCGCTAAAAAACTACCAAAATGAACTTAGTAAAAATCATGATAAAGAGATAATAATAGTTGATCTAGAAAATATAGCTTTTTTTAAAAAAATTATCAGTGACAGAAACTTGATATCCATACATACGTTTTATCCATCTGTTGGACCAGTCTACGACCAGATTCAGACTATGCGTTCACATAAAATCCAGTTTAACTTTTTATACAGAAAATGGGATAAAGAATTTTGGCCACATTCTTCCAAGGGTTTTTTCAAAATGAAACATAAGATCCATCCAATTCTCAAGAAATTAAATTACACTTAATATATATGTTAAACTTTCAGATTAGAGGATGCAGAATACATGTATGCGTGGGAGTCTTTAAAGACAAAGATGTTAAAATGGTACTGGACCAGATACGTGATGAAAAGACATCTCTAGCAAGTATAATTTATAATGAACCCTGGGAAGAATTTTCGGATGTAATCAGCTTTAATTCACCGTATGTTACAAAAGAGGGAGAACTTATAATAACATCGTTGGACTCAAATAACTATTATGATGATGGATACTCTTTCTACAGAGCTAACATTGCAGACGTAACACAAGTACCAGTAAAAAAGCAATTAGAAATTAGAGGTAAAAGATCACTAATAGTAAATAAGGCTATTTACTATGGCTGCACGTTTGAAGCTGAAGTTGAAAACTTGAACCATGAATCCTTTAACGAAAATCAAATTTCTATTACCACATATACATCACCCTTGATAAGACAAACTATGCTTGGCAAGATATTTTTCAAGCAGCAGCAGTTACAAGATCTGAAAAGAAATAAGTGTGATATAATTTCATTCCAATCTAGCATTCACAAGTTCTCGCGTAGCAGAGAAGAAAGGAAAAACAACCAGCATGATTTCGATAAGAAATACGAAATATTTCTTGACTCTGAAATCAAGTTCGATAGATAATTTTAAGTGAAATTAGTTAAGCAAATCCAAGTGGCAACTACCTACTTTTTAATTACGTTCATGAAATGGACACTACCTGTATTTCTAATATTTTTAATTATTTTTTTCGTTTTTAAAGTTGCCAGCTTTTTTTCCTAACTCAAAATGATAAGACTTTTAAAAAATAAGACATTTCTATTATTCTTTTTTGGAAATGTTATGTCATTGATTGGATTTGGCTTTAATCTAATTGCAATTAGTTGGATGGTGCTTGAAAAAACAGGTTCTGAATACACGCTGGGTAAAATTATGGCATCAGCCACTGCACCTGGTATAGCTCTCGCTTTATTTGCCGGGGTTATCATTGATCGCGTCAATAGAAAATGGTTACTAATATATTTAGATCTATTTCGGATGATAGTAGTTATATCTTTTCTAATTGTATTAAGTCAAAGTGAATTTCAAATATGGTTCTTATATCCGGTAGTAGTTTTAATGGGACTTGGCAACGCACTTTTTTGGCCTACAGCCCAAGCTTTTGTGCAAGAAATAGTCGAAGATAAGGAGTATTTTGATGCAAACAAGCTGTTATCCGCGAGTTATCAGGTTGGATCAATCTTGGGAGCTAGTATGGGGGGTTTTATTGTCCACCTTTACAATCCACAAATTGCTCTTTGGATAAACGTGGGGACCTATTTTATATCCGCGATTTTAATTTTCTTTGCACCATTTACTTTTAATCAGAAAACTAATGAACAGTCAAAACTATTAGATTCTTTGTTGGTAGGTTTTGCCTATTTAAAAAGAAAGAAAAATATTCTTACTCTAGGACTTACAACTATCTTATCTGATGTAGCCATCTGGGGGTCCCTAACTGTATTGACCATCACTATATCAAAAGAAGTTTTCAACAAAGGGACTTGGGGCTATGGCTTATTAGATGGGCTCTACGGTGTTGGGGCACTTTGCTCTACTGTTGCAGTTGGATATTTTTCTGATAAACTTGGTAGAGGAAATTATCTCGCAGTTTGCTACGTTATTGCTGGGTTGATGTGTTACTTGGTGCCAATAATGCCATCTATTTACTCCGCTGCAATAGTATTTTCTTTCATGGGATTGCATAATAACTCAGCGAGAATTATTGTTCGAACTATTTTTATGGAAAATATACCGAATAATATAATGGGAAGGGTTCAAACAATTTTTGGAGTTTACACTAGGGCTATGGTAATACTAAGTTCCCTCTATGTAGGCTTGCTAATAGAAAATCATTCAATAGAGTTAGCTGTTTTCTTTACCTCAAGTCACTTTGCTTTCGCATTTATTGGAACCCTTGGCGTGATAATATTTTGGCAAGGTAATGTCGGCATTCTAGCAAATAATAAAAATGCCTGAATTACCTGAAGTCCAGACCGTTGTTAATCACATTAGACCTACATGTGTTGGTAAAAGATTAAAAAGGATACAACCAGTTTGGGGTAAGGTCTTGCATAACTTTAAAGAGGCAGATGTAAATCTGATATTAGATCGTCCAAAAGTCGTTGATGTCTACAGAAGGGCTAAGTTTATAATAATCAGTTTTAAAAATCACATCATCGCCATCCATCTTAGAATGACAGGCAAGTTAAATGTTACAGATGAACACTTTCGATCTAAACACATTACTGCGGTACTAGAATTCGAGAACGATTACTCTATCTATTTTGAAGATGTTAGAAAATTTGGTAGAATTTATCTGTATGATGATCTAAAAGTAATTGATTCAAAACATGGCCCTGAACCCTTAGGAAAAAACTTCACAAATCAATTATTCAAAAAGATGGTATCACAAAAAAGAAGAAACATAAAAGCTTTATTACTCGATCAAACATTTATCTCCGGCCTTGGTAATATTTATGTTGACGAAAGCCTATGGAAGAGCGGGATTCATCCTAGTTCTACATCAAATTTAGTGCCGGAAAATAAAATTTTTTCACTGCATTCCAACATTAGATTGACACTTAGAGAAGCCATTAACAATAATGGTACAACTATTATCGATTTTAATGTAAATGGTGAATCGGGACGTTATACTAATTATCTTTGTGTTTATGGTAAAGCAGGTGAACCATGCTTAAAATGCAACGATAGGATTGAAAAGCTAAAAATTGCAGGACGTGGAACCTACGTATGTAATAAATGCCAAATGAAGTATGTGGAAAAATATTCTTAGAATGTTAGATCCATTAAAAATTTTAAATAGGGAATGGCGAGAGCTGAAATTAGGAGTCAAAAAAGCCAAACATGATTATCATACTTTTATCTTTACCACTATTCACAATGGTGAGCCCGAATCCAGGACAGTAGTTTTGAGAGCGCTGGATAAAAATAAACCCCGGATATGGTTTCACACTGATAAGAGAAGCCAAAAAATCTTGCAGATCGAAAAACATAAAAGTGTTTCAGCACTATTTTACGATAGTTCTAGAAAGGTTCAACTACGGATTAATGGAATAGCAATCCTTGAAAGTGACAACAAAAGAAATACAGAAATATGGAGTTCAATGAGCCTGGATAGTAAAATCTGCTACATGGGCCCTTATGCACCTTCTCAACAATTACCACAATTTTCACCAAATCTACTTAGTAAGTCTGCTCAAGAAATTAATGAAAAAGATTATGAAATTGGTTTAACTAGATTTTGCCGGATTAGAATCGACATAGCTAGAGTTGACTGGCTCCGTTTAGACTATCAAGGTCACCAGAGATTAAAATTTAAGTTTAATAAAACTATAAAGTCAGAGTGGATCGCATCATGAAAAATATTAGCAAAAAATTAGTTACCATTCTAATTAGCACGTTTTTGGTCATGTCCTGTGCAAGGCTGTATAATGGATCATTTAACCAGCCCAACTTTCCGTTGACGCAGCCAAATGTATTAGGCCCGGTTGTTGAGGAATGGGAAGACGGAGTACGAACCAGTGGCAATAACAACGAATTCGAATGGTGGTATCTAGATGCTAAGTTAGAAGATGGTTCACTTTTTGTTTGCTACTTTTACAAGGTACACTTTTTAAAGGACAGGTTTTTTATTGGCATGAATTATAGTTCAGAGGAATTTGGAGAAATATTTAAGCTTAAATACTTTAAAAAAGATCAAGTATCCTTTGCTGTTGATAGCTGCAACGTATCGATGGGAGATAATTTTTTTATAGGAAATTTAAATGAATATAAGATAGCTCTATCCCCTAATGATTTCGATGGTTTTGGTGTAGACATCAAACTTAAATCCAAATTAAAACCCTATAGACCTCAAGATGGAATTATTAAAGCGGCGGACGATTTTTTTGCTTGGTTAGCTGCAGTACCTGATGGAGATATAGAGATGGAATTAAACATAAATGGGGCAAAAAAGAAACTTGAAGGTGATGGTTATCATGACCATAATTGGGGTAATACCCCGCTTCAGAGACTGTTTGATGGATGGGTATGGTTTCGGGGGAAAACTGAAAATCATACTATTATTGCAGCCGAACTCAATACTTCAGATGAGAGAGGTGGATATGATATTCCTATTCTTTATGTTGCGGACAATGAGAATGGTATGATAATAAATCGGTTTGGACAAAATGGTTTATTCACAAAATATGCTGACAGAATAGAGGGTCTATACAATAAAAAAAACGAACCCTACTTTTCAAATTTTAATCTTCTGACTAAAGATGGAAACAATGTCATAATATCTGGAAAAGATGTAATCGATAATTCTAACCTGTTTAAACGGATGGGGCTACCTTGGCTGATGAGAATTATAATGCACCAAGCTAAGATTGATCCATACTACACAAGATTTAATAGTGATCTCAAATACGAATTTAAAGGTAGAGTTGAGAGCGGCTATGGTGTACTTGAAGTAATGGACCTTAAATGAAAAATCCTTCACTTATCGAAATAAGAAATGTCGATAAATACTTTGGAAAAACAAAGGTCCTTGACAATGTCAGTTTTAATATTCCCGAGAATTCAATCATTGGTATACTAGGTCCAAATGGCAGTGGCAAATCAACGCTTATGAGAATAATAGCTGGTCTGATCAGGTCCTGGGATGGGGAAATTCTTTTCGAAGGCCAATCTGTTAAAGGCAATAATAGTTATTTACATAAGCTAGGTTTTCTTATTGAGGAACCCTCCTTTTATGAACACTTGACAGCACATGAAAACCTAAAAATGCTTGCAAGGTTAACAAAATCTCCGACCACAGATATAGTGAGCATTTTGCAAAAAGTTAATCTGAATAGTTGCGGTGATAAGCTAGTAAATCAATTTTCTTATGGCATGAAACAGCGACTTGGAATTGCTCAATCAATTTTAAATGATCCGTATGTTATATTTCTTGATGAGCCAAGTAATGGACTTGATCCGCACGGCATCAATCAAATGAATGAAATTATCAGGGGGTTAAACAAACAAAGAAAAACAATATGTATAAGCACGCATGTTATTGAGCAAGTAAAAGAACTATGCAGTCATATTATTGTGCTAAAAGAAGGAGGTATCATTCTTAATGATTCTGTGCAGAATTTGCTATCGCGCAGTACAAAGTATGAAATGGAGTCTGATAATATTCAAAATACAAAGCAGAAACTATCTTCAATTAAAGATCTAGTCATTGTTCATGAAACAAAAACAAAACTCATTATTGATTCAAAAATATCTCTCAATCGGATGCTTAAAACCCTACATAATGATAGTGCCCTAATTGGCATCAACAAACAACTAGATATCACAAAATTATTTTCATGATTATTACTTTAGTAAAAAATGAGTTTAAAAAAGTCTTGAAAAGAAAACGTACATACATCAGCTTTGTCTTAATTGCAATTCTAATCCCTTTTATTATTGGTGCAATCAATACTGGTGGCACGACATTAGAAAAAAGTATCTACGGGCAATTGTCTGATTCATTTTTTTTCGTTGGCAGTCTTTTAAATGGATATTTAGCAACATATATCATCATCGCTGTTTTAATAAATCATATGCCTTTTCTTTCTACAATTATCGCTTCAGATATTTTTTCTGGGGAATATTCGAGATCGACTTTTAGAATGTATTTAACCAGACCCATTTCGAGAACTAAGGTTTTGTTTAGTAAAGTTGTTATTGTTCTAGTTTACACTAGTGTGTTAATGGGGTTTTTCTTTTTATATTCTTTGTCACTTAGTGTACTGTGGCTAGGCTCTGGAGAATTGGCAGTTTTTCATAGAGGTATTTTATTTTTATCGAGCGAAGAGGTCATCCCAAGATTTGCTTTAGCATTTTTAATTTCAAATCTTGTAATGCTTACTATCTCTCTTTGTTGCCTTTTGGTTTCAACACTCTCAAAAAACAGTATAACACCAATAATTATAACGATTAGTATTGTTTTTATCGGAACAGCGATCACGTATATACCCATTGAGCTATTCAAAAAAATTAACCCATACCTTTTCACAGGCTATATCAATTCTTTTTTGAAAGCTTTTTATGATCCAATCCCGTGGTCACATTTCAGATCATTAGTCACAACATGCACAATCTGGTCATTATTTTTTATTTCAATATCTCTATTTTCGTTTAATAAAAAGGACATTATAGATTGATGATAGGGAAAACTAAAACATTCTTGGTGATTATTATTAGTCTAAATATTGTATACTGTTCAGACATTTTGTTGAAAGAGATTATTGCAAAAACCGACTTAGAATTTAAAAAAGTTTCTGATTTTAAAGCGAAGATGATAGTTGAACTTAGCGTACCGGGATTAAGAATGCCTAAAAAGGTATATCGCGCATACTATAAGCAACCAAATAAATTTAAAGCCACAACAGATGGTTTTGGTGTGCTACCAAATACAGGACTTTTTACTAGTCCTCAGGATAATTTTGATAACCTCAAAGACTTATTTATTAATCATGATCAGAGCATAACTGAGAAATACCAAATAATGATTAGTGGTACTCTTATAGCTGATAGCCTAAAAGCTAAATTCCCCAATGAATATGCCAAGTTATCGTTTAATCCAATTGTCGATGTTGTAGTTGATACAACTAAATGGTTAATTCAGTCTGTAACAAGTCGGATAGACACTTTGAAATTGTTTCAAATAAGAAGTAAATATGAATTATACGAGAATAAGTATTATTTACCTACGATGTCAACTGTTGAATATTTTATAAAAGATGTGAAATTAGCAAATTGGCTAAAAGATGATGTCCCAAGTATCATTGGAGCTAAACAGAGACTAAATAGTAATAAGGATATGGTTAAGGGAAAAATAATCGTAAAGTATTCCGATTACTTAATAAATAAAAATTTACCCGATTATATTTTTAAGAAAAAGAAGTAGATTATTTTCTAATATTTGCTAGATGCACCATTATAGCATTTTGAGCATGTATCCTGTTTTCAGCTTGGTCAAAGACAATTGAATTGGCTGACTCGATTACCTCGTCAGTGACTTCTCTACCTCTCTCAGCAGGCAGACAATGCATAAACAGGGATTCTTTCCCAGTGCTTTTCATCAGAGTTTCATTTACTTGAAAAGGTGCAAAAACTTTTGATCTTTCATCAGCTTCCTCTTTGTGACCCATTGAAGCCCACACATCAGTATAAACCACATCAGCATCTTTTACTGCTTCAACAGGACTATGAGAAAACTCATAAGATGACACATTAGAATTCTGAAGCATGCTTACGGTCTCACTATCAGGTTCATACCCCTCAGGACCACAGCAAACAAAGTTCATTGGCAACCTTGATGCTAATTGTAGCCAGGAATGCACAATATTGTTCCCGTCTCCCATGTAGCAAATTTTTAAGTCATCAAGGTTTCCTCTCCGTTCCCATACTGTCAATATATCAGCTATAATTTGGCAAGGATGATTATAATCTGTTAAGCCATTAATAACAGGAATGTCTGAATATTGAGCAAGTTCAATGATATGTTCATGATCGAAAAGCCTAGCCATAATAACATCATTATATCGACTGAATAACCTTGATATATCTTTTATTGCTTCACGTTTACCAATACCAATATCATTCGGTCCTAAAAATAATGCATGCCCTCCCATCCATTCAAAACCAGTTTCAAAAGAAACTCTTGTTCTCGCTGATGGTTTAGCAAAAATCATAGCAAGAGATCTATTTTGAAATGGTTTATAGTTCTCTTTATTCTGAAATTTTGCTTTTAGGTCTTTAGCAAGATAAAGTATATCCCAAATTTCGTCAGTACCATAATCTGAAATATGTAAAAAATGTTTTGGCATTCCAATCTCTTAAAGTATGTATCTACTCAAATCTTGATCTTCTAAAATTCCATCTAGTGATTCTTTAACTGCTTTTGCAGTTATTTTAATTTTTTTCTCACCCCTTTTGGGTTGCTCGAAAAGAGGTTTTTCAAGCAATGTTGACATGATCGTATGTAAGCGACGTGCGCCAATGTTTTCCATTTTAGAATTGACCTCCGATGCTATCTTTGCAATTGCGCTGATTGAGGCTTTGTTGAACTCAAGCTCTACATTCTCAGCACTTAACAATGCAGTATACTGTTTGATTAGTGCAGATCTCGGATGGGTTAATATTTTAATGAAATCATCAGTAGTGAGCTTCTCCATTTCTACTCTAATTGGGAAACGCCCTTGCAGCTCCGGTATCATATCAGAGGGAGCACTTACATGAAAAGCCCCGGCTGCAATAAAAAGGATATGGTCGGTAGAAATTACTCCATATTTTGTATTAACATTACTCCCTTCAACAATTGGCAATAAGTCTCGCTGAACGCCCTCACGGCTGACGTCTGAACCAGATGCAACATTATTGCCTACTACTTTATCAATTTCGTCAATGAAAACTATCCCATCATTTTCCGCTTTTTCTTTTGCAATTCTAACAACCTCGTCTTGGTCAATAAGTTTCGAGGCTTCGCTATCAATCAAAACCTCCCTCGCATCTGCGACCTTCATCTTTTTTTTACGCTTTGACTTTGGCAACGATCCTGCAAGCATATCTTTAATGTTCATTCCAATATCCTCCATTCCCATTGGACCGATTACTTGCATACCAACCGTTGGATCGTCAGCAATTTCTATTTCAATAATTTTTTCTTCAAAATCACCTATTTGTAACTTTTTACGAATTCTAGCTCTGGTTCTCTCTTTTCTAGCATTTATTTTGTTTGAATCAGGTTGCTCATCTTTTAGTTCATCAGTAGGAAACAAAATATCTACAATCCTTTCGTTTGCCAAATGTTCTGCTAGCTCCATTACTTCATCATATTTTTCTCGCTCTACTAATGATATAGAGGTATCCATTAAATCGCGGACAATAGATTCAACATCTCGACCTACATACCCAACTTCAGTAAATTTACTAGCCTCCACTTTGATGAATGGTGCATTTGCTAATGCTGAAATTCTTCGTGCAATCTCTGTCTTACCAACACCTGTAGACCCAATCATGATTATATTATTGGGCATGATTTCTCTTTTTAATTTTCCTTTAATTTGTTTCCTGCGCCAGCGATTTCGTAGTGCAATGGCTACAGCTTTCTTCGCATTTTCTTGACCAATAATATAACGGTCCAGCTCCTTTACGATTTGTCTTGGTGTCATGATCGATAAATTAATTATACTTCTATGACTGAAATGGAATCATTTGTATAAATACACAATTCAGATGCAGTTTTTAGTGCACTTACGGTAATATCTTTTGCAGATAATTTTGAGT
>MDTG01293890.1_pt1 | contig 13394 bp, 19 predicted proteins | sample 811421 | NCBI WGS metagenome assembly MDTG01 (sample SAMN05326645, study PRJNA326480) | marine metagenome | isolation source: seawater | place: Pacific Ocean: South East | collected 2011 | reverse complement strand
CTGGCCGACATCGGCCGCCGCCGCCAGGCTTCACTCGCCAAGCAGAATGAAGCCCGCAAGGCTGCCCGCGCTGGGAAGGCAACAGCCAAGTGAGCGCTCCCGCAGTTACCTCGCAAGCGGGCCTTCCCGCTCTCGTTCGTTCGGCAGCGCAAAAGCTTGCCGCCGCTGAAACCAGCGCAGAAATTTTGGAAGCGCGCGATCAAGCATCCGCAGCCTATGATGTCGCAAAGATCGCTGCGCGAATGGCGAAAGCCAAGGCAGCGCACGATGACGTAATCAGCGCCGTCTATCGCGCTCAGGCCGACGCTCTGGAAATCGAGAGCATGGCGAAGCGTCGGCTGGCTGACGAATACGACGCTGCGCAGGAGCGGGGTGAACTTCGCTCTCATGGCGGAAAGCAAGTTTCCGATGCGGAAACTCCAAGCTTTCGTGATGCCGGTCTGACCGGAAAGCAGATCCACGAAGCGCGCCAGATACGCGATGCTGAGGCGGCTGATCCGGGTGTGACCCGGCGCACGCTGGATGGTCTTATCGGTCGCGGCGAAGAGCCTACGAAGGCTGCAGTTAGGCGGGCCATTTCACCCTCTACCCCCAAGCCAAAGCCGCGTGTCTCCGATGAGGCTCTTTGGTTGTGGGGCCGCCTCAAAGACTTCGAATCCCGCGGATTGCTCGGCGCGAGCGCACCGGTCCTGCTGTCCGAAATGACCCCGCAGATGCGCGAGGACGTGTTTCGCCTCGTGCCGATGGTGCGCGAACTCATGGAAGAATTGGAGACGTGTTGTGAGCCTGCATGAAGCGATCACGGTGGCGATGACCCAATGCATTAACGAACGGAGAGAATGCGCCACCATCTCTCCAACCGCTGTTGCCTCGGCAACGCTGGACCAGTTCGCGCCTCAGGGTGTTGAACCTCATATTGCCTACGCGAGCCTTGAGCATTTCAAGTCAATGGCGCGCAGAGTTCTCGCCCATCACTTTGATGACCGGGGGGATGGAAACATTGCCTATGCTGAGCAAGGCGAAATGTTCTCCGGTCACTTGCAGGACCGCTACCCAGTCCCGCGGAAACGCGGCGAAGACCCCGTTTACAAACTGCGTGACGCACTAACGCGCGAAGAAGCGCGGTGGAACATCAACATGCTTCGCAGAGCGGCGGATGCCCGGCTCGCGCACGCCGACTCCCTTGAAGCTTGGGACCAATCTCGCACGCCGATGGCGGTGTCGGCCGCGACAACTCCCGCCCCTCCTATCCTCCAATAAACAGAAAAGGAAAACGACATGGCAAGTGCAGCAGAGAAAGAAGAACAGGTAGAGCAGGTTCATCCGATGGACTTTGATACGGCCATGAAGATCGTGAAGAACGACATCATGCCCGCCAATTCGAAGTCTGGTGAATACGCGCAGGAAGCCAGCACGGCCTACAAGGCCATCAAGAAAGGCTGCCATATCCAGACATCTTCTGTGAAGGACGCGATCAAGGTTTCCGGAAAGGAAGACGCGAAGAGGGATGACTACCTTCGCGGCTTTGTCGAGATGACGAACCGGCTCTGCGGCGAAACGCTCCTGTCGTTTCACAGCAACGATCTGGTCGACCAGGCAGAAGGACAGCCCGGACGGTCGAAGCCGAAGCTGGTTTCGGTGCCGGAAGAAGAACCCGCCGAAGACTGATGCCCCCAGACCCCGAGCGCAGCGCGCGTTCGGGGCGAGGATGGCATCAGAATTTGGGGGTCGCAGTGACCGGGTTTCTAGCACTTGATCAATCTAAATCATGCACCGGCTGGGCATCGTGGTGCGAGGGTATGGACAAGCCGATCTACGGCAGCGTCTGCCTCGGCACTTCGTACACGTCCGATGGGAAGACGTTCACGAAGCTGCGCAGCGTGATCATCGACCAATACACGGTCCAGCCCTTCGACTTCCTGTTCTACGAAGAGCCAATCGCTCAGAAGAAGCACGTCAACGTGAGCGAGGCAGCAGCCCTGATGCTTGTAGGCTTGCGCGCTACGATAGTTGGTGTCGGGCATGAACTGCGCTGCCGGATGGTCGAGGCGATCAAGGAACGCGAATGGCGAGAAACATTCTGCGGTCGCGATGAGTCTGGCGCCATTCGTCGCGAGGCACGCCGGGCAAAAAGAAGTGCAACCGACCCGCTGAAGGCCGCCGCGATGGAACGGTGCCGCCAACTGGGTTTCAAGCCGCAAAACGACAACGAGGGCGATGCACTCGGCATCCTGACACATGGCATTCTCGCCAAAGGCTACAATCCTCCATGGATCGCCAACGAAGTCCTGCGCCCCATGCTGGGAGCAGACACATGACCGGCCCCACCGCAGCACCGAACCGCTTCCCATATTACGAGCATCGCACGATGGCCGAAGTCAGGCGTGATCGGGAGTATGCTGAACGCGAATACGAACGGCGGGCCTTTGCCGGGGAGGCTGCAGCGTGAGCGGGCAGAACAGATCCTCGGCCGTCATGCAGCAGCGCAGCGAGCCGCACGATTCGCTCGATGACTTTCCCACGCCGCCTTGGGCAACGCGGGCGCTGTGCGAATGGATGCTCCGGCATAACCTGCCGATCCAGTTTCACACTGTCCGCGAACCTGCTGCCAATCGCGGGCACATGGTTCGCCCGCTGCGCGAGTATTTCGACCGCGTCGAGGCAAGCGATGTCCATGATTACGGCGCTGGCTTCTGGGTCCAAGATTATCTCTTCGGCACAGCGCCATCGCCGGTCGACTGGACCATCACGAATCCCCCCTTTCGGCTCGCCAAGCAATTCATCGAACGCGCGATAGAAAGTTCGCACGAAGGCGTAGCGATGTTCGTTCGCAGCGCCTTCCTTGAAGGGGTGGAGCGACACAACTCGCTCTTCACAAGGCATCGCCCGAGCAACGTCCTGCAATTCGCCGAGCGGGTGGTGCTGCACAAGGGCAAGCTTGCTCCAAAGGGATCCACCGCCACCAGCCTACTGCTGGATCATCTGGCGACCTCGCCAGCGCGTCGGAACCGCCTTCGACTGGATCGCCCCCTGCCGAAAACGTCTTGAACGTCCCTCTGACTATGAGGCTGCAGCATGAAAATAGACCTCTCCACCTGCCCATCCATAATGGAGCAACGCGCCGCATCATGGGTAAAGGCCAATCCGCCGAAGCCTGAGCCGAAAGCACGGCGAGCAAAGCCCCAGGTGTACGCGAAGCCGACGCCGCCCGCGCCCAAGCCTGAGAAGATACGCAGGCCCACGAATAGGCACTACGACATCAAGCCCACACCCTGCGCGGAGTTCGATGCTGAGCAGCGCCGCATTGCCTACCGCGATGCCATGAAGTCATTCGCGACGGACCTCCCCGATCCGAAACACTACGCCTGCGTCATGCCATCGTGGGCCGCCGAAGTCCTGCTTACCGCGGTACTGGAGCGCCCAAGCATGATCTACCGCGTCCACCCCGCCTACGAGCATCGCCTTCCTGAACTCCGCGCCCTTGGCCTCGTGAACGTGGGCAAGAACCCCATGATCACCGGGTTCTCTCTGGACGTTCGCAAGGCGCTGATCGCGATGACCAAGACGGAGACGTTCTGATGGCCCGCGAAATCCACTTCGGAGTCCAGTACGGGCCAACCAAAGTCCAGTACCCGGCCTGCCTGTTCCATCCTGCGCAGGCTCAGGTGCAGGGCACCACGTCGATATTCCATACGCGGATCACATGCCCCTTCTGCATCCCTCTTTCGAAAAGGGGGGCATGATGGGAGCCGTCGACCTCTTCTCCTACCGCGAGGTATTTCTTGACTCGCCCGGCTATCGCGACCGCGACACGTCTCGCGCAGCTGCACATGCCATGAAACCAAGACAGGGCACCATCCAGGCGAAGGTGCTGGATGCCCTCGCCATCCGCCCCATGGCATCCTTCGAACTGCCGGCCGCGACGGGTGTGTCCTACCGATCAGCGCAGCCTCGTGTGAGCGAGTTGCTGGCGAAGGGGTTGGTCAAAGACACCGGGCAGCGCCGCGAGGATCCAGAAACCGGCAAGATGGCTGCGGTCTGGGGGCTGGCATGACGTTCCGCTATCTCAGCGTGTGCAGTGGCATCGAGGCTGCCAGCGTCGCGTGGAAGCCGCTGGGTTGGCAGTGCGCCGGCGTCAGCGAGATCGAGAAGTTTCCGCGCGCCGTGCTTGAGCAGCGACTTGGCGCGCAGCCGGTCGATGATGACCACCGCTACCGCGAAGGCAGCAACACCATCCCCCTGTTCGGGGACTTCACGAAAATCGAGGCTCACCATGTCGGACCAATTGACCTTCTTGTCGGAGGCACCCCCTGCTTCCCGGCGGGAACCAGAATAGCAACTCGGCGCGGTTTGACCCCTATCGAAGAGGTTGAGGTTGGCGACGAGGTTTTGACGCACGAAGGTCGCTGGCAGAAGGTGCTCCGTTGGGGTTCTAAGACTGCCGATACGATCGTTCTTCATGGCCAAGGTCAATCTAGCGGGATTGAAACCACTCCTAACCACCCGTTCTACGCCTGCGAGAAACGATGGACTTGGGTTGGCAGGGAGAACGGCAACCGTCGCGTTGATCTATCCGACCCTGAGTGGACTTCGGCAGACGGCATGACGGGAAAACTGTGGGCCAGTCCGACCGTATGGCCCGCCAGCAAGCCGCCAAAGATCACTTCCTCAGGTCGCGAAAAAACCCCGCCACCTTTCTCGGACGAACTGGCTTATGTCATCGGGCGATGGCTTGGTGATGGATGGACGCGCATCAATGATCGTCGTGGCTATGCAATCATCTGCTGTGCCGACAGCGAAGCTGATTTTCTTGAAGGAGCCATTGAGGCGAGCGGCCTTCATGCTTCTCGCTCAAAGGAGCGGACGACAACCCGCTTTCAAATTGCCAATCGGGCCTTTGCACGATGGCTCCATGAGAATTTCGGAAGTGGCGCAGACAAGAAAACCATTCCGACTTGGGTTTTCGGATGGAATTTTCGCCGATCACTCCTGAACGGCTACATCGGCGCGGATGGGTGCCGGACGGGTAATGGGTGGCGCATTTCAACTATTAGCGATGCGCTGGCCTTGGGGTCAGTCCTCCTTGCTCATTCGCTTGGTTACTCGGCGACCCGCAGACTGGTCGCAACCAATCGCTCGTCATGCTCCATTGAAGGGAGAAGCGTGAACGAGCGGCCCTTCTATCAAATCACGCTCTACGAAAAATCTCGCAGCAGCATGGAGCGGAAAGGTCACAGGTGGGGGCTGGTGCGCAAGCAGTCGGCCGGTCGCCGCACGACCGTTTTCAACATCGAGGTCGAGGAAGATAACAGTTATGTCGCAGATGGAATTGTCGTTCACAACTGCCAGTCGTTCTCAGTCGCAGGAAAGCGCCTCGGACTGGACGATCCGCGCGGCAACCTCACCCTTGAATTTCTGGCGCTGGCTAAACGAGTTCGCCCCACCTGGATCGTTTGGGAGAATGTGCCCGGCGTCCTGTCGCATGACGAAGGACGGACGTTTGGAACCTTCCTCGGGCTCCTGGGGGAATGCGGGTTCGATCGGGCCGCATGGCGAATACTGGACGCTCAGCATGTGCGAACACGCAGCTTCGGACGCGCTGTACCCCAGCGAAGGCGTCGTTTGTTCCTTGTCGGATATTCTGGAACCGGCGGAATCGATCCACGAGCGGTTCTATTTGACCGCGAAAGCCTGCGCGGGAATCCTGCGCCGCGCCGTGAAGCGGGGCAAGGAGTTGCCCCCACTCTTGCAGCGCGCACTAGAGGCGGTGGTGGACTAGGGACAGATTTCGATCTGGATGGCGGTCAGACCGCCATCCAGCCAGAAGAAGCGGACTGGCCCGCATCCGTCGCCCCAACGCTGAACGCTGCCTTTGGTGAGAAGCAGGGCCTTGAGGACCAGCATATCCGGGGGGGGCAGGATTGTTCGTCCCCGCCCGTTGCGAACTGCCTCACGAGCAGGATGCACAAGGGGATCAACACGACCCTAGACGAAGGCCAGACATTGATTCCTACGCCCGGAGGCGGGTTCGATGAAGGTAACGTACCCCACGCCCTGAAAGGCGAAGGCTTCGACGCAAGCGAGGATGGCACAGGACGGGGAACGCCGCTGGTGCCGGTGCAGCATCCACCCTCAATCGCCGGAACTCTCAAGTCGTGCGGCGGCAAGTCTGGCCTGCCCAATGGAGCCGAGGAAGCGGACAGGATGGTGCCGGTCGCGTACCAGACTTCCGGCAACTGCGGTGCATGGGAAACAGGCAGCATCACCGGAGCCCTCGACACGAACACCGATCCGAATAGCCATGTGCTTTGCTTCTCTGCCAAGGACCACGGCGGCGATGCCATGAACGAATGCAGCCCGACGCTTCGGGCTGGCGGCCATGACGGAAGCCACGCCAATGCCGGGGTGATGCCTGCCGTGGCATTCAAGATAGGCGCAGGCGCAGGCGCAGGCGCAGGCTCGATCGGTGCCGAGGAAGAATGCGCTCCTACTCTTGGGGCGGCCGAAAGCGGCACACAGCGGTCGCCGGGATTGCTGCATAACTGGCGCGTCCGCCGCCTCACCCCGACAGAGTGCGAACGGCTCCAAGGATTTCCTGACAACTGGGCGAAAATCGAATGGCGCGGCAAGCCTGCCGATCAATGCCCGGATGGCCCCCAGTACCGAGCCTACGGGAATAGCATGGCAACAAACGTGATGGAGTGGATCGGAGAGAGGATCGAAGCCGTGAGGGGGCTGGGATAATGGGCCAGATCAAATGGTACAAGCGCGACCCTGCTGCGGCGCTTATCGAGATGCAGATGCTTTCTCTGGAAGAGCGGGGGGCATACACCACCCTGCTTGAACTCTGGCGACTGCGATCATCTCGTCTAGCGGATGATGACCGGGCAAATGCTCGGGCAATCGGGATTGAAACGCGCGTATGGAAGCGCCTGAAAGCGAGCCTGAGGGAAAGCAACTTCATCTCGATCAAAGATGGTTGCCTGCTCCCCGAACACACCTTCGAATTCTATCAGGAACGCCAGGCGATCCCTCTTCCCGTAAGGCGGCAGGTGATTGAGAGAGACGGGGACAAATGCCGCTACTGCGGGGACACCAGCGGGCCATTTGAATTCGATCACGTTCTGCCTTGGTCGCGCGGCGGTCAGGACACGGTCGAGAACCTGGTGCGAGCCTGCAAAGTCTGCAACCGGGCCAAAAGCGACCGAACCCCGGAAGAGATGGGGTGGACGCTTTGACCGGCTTCATCACCATGCAGCGCGAGGCGCGCGAACACCATCTCCTGAAAGGCGATAGCGCCCGCCTTGGCGCATGGTTCTGGATAGTCGCTGAGGCGTGCTGGAAGCCAACGAAATTCGACATCAAGGGCAAGACCATCACCCTTGAAAGAGGGCAATTCTGCACGTCGCGAGCCCGGCTTGCCGAGGCTTGGGGATGGTCCCCGAGTGCGGTTGAGCGGTTTCTGACCCGACTCGAAACCGAACAGATGATCGAACGGGCAACCGGACAGGGGCGGACGATCATAACTATCTGTAACTACGAGAAATATCAGGACATATCTGAAAGACCCGGACAGGCGACAGGACAGGCAACCGGACAGACATCGGACAGCCACCGGACAGCAAAAGAACAAGGGAACCAGATAACCATAGAAGAACCTGACGGTTCTTCTGACGCGCGAGCGGACGAGCGCCAGCAGGTCATCGACCACTGGAACGCGATGGCTCTTCCCGCCGGTCTGCAAGAGCGTGCTTCCAGCCTCACCGAGAAGCGGAAGCGGCAGATGAACCCGCGGCTTCGGGAGCATGGCATTGATGCCATTTGCCAGGCCATCGACCGAATACCGACCTCATCCTTCCTAACCGGCCGCAATGACCGTGGCTGGCGGGCAGACATCGACTTTCTTCTTCGACCGGACAGCGTGACAAAAATTCTTGAGGGCAAATACGATGACCGACCAAACCACCAATCTGCCGGCCAAGGCACAGGCGACCTCTACAGCAGTGTCTTGCAAGGTTGACCGTGACCTTTCGGTGCTGCGGCAAATGCCGGAAAGACTGAACGACCTTCAACTGATCGAAGTTGAGGCTATCGCGAAGGCACCGGTCCCTGCATCCGCAATGACGGACGATCATCATCTCCAAGATTGCTTGGCTGAGATGGACGCTAACCTGCAGCGCCGCGCCGTTAACGAAGAGAATAAGGTTCGCCGCCGCATTAAGGCGCAGCGCAGAGAATTACTTGCCCTGCCCCGAGAGCAAATGACTTTCATCAAGATTGAGGCGATCCGGCGGTTCACGTTCTTTCCGACGATCGCGGAACTGCTGGAACTGGGGAAGGAATGGAAGAACCCGCACGGCGGGGCGCAGCGGCTGGCACGAACGATGGTGATGCACGAGCGGATGCGGCGCCAGCGGGAGGCGGCGAAGCGTCTCAAGTTCGAAGAGGTTCCGCAGAAGGACATCGACGCATGGCCGGAGTGGCTTTGCGAAGGGCTGGTGGCGGAAAGGTTGTTGCGGGAGCGCGAGGGCGGCGGGTTCGAACAGGATCGGCGCCACCTGGACGATTATCTCGCGTTTCTCGAAACTCAGGGGGGCGAAAATGATTGATGGCAACTGCGGTGATTGCCGGTTCTGGGATTTGGTGCCGAGCATCCAGCGGAGAGATGAACTTCGCATCGGTAAGTGCCGCCGCCGGGCTCCGAAATTGGTCTTCAAGGAAGCGGACCAGAGTTCCCATGCCAGCTTTCCACTGGTGGCAGAGGATGGGTGGTGCGGGGACTTTCGGAAGCCTCGCGCAGAGCGGGATTTAGCGGAATGAGTACCCGCATGATCGCCTCTCGGCTCGCCCTGCACCGTGAGCCTGACCCGGAGCAGGCCCGGCAGGCAGCGAAGAATTCGTACATCGCCAGCGGTGGACAGATCGTGCTGATCAACAAGGATTGGCTGCGGAACAAGATGGACAGGGACTTGCTCGATACGCTCGCGCAGGAAGCCCTCGGGGTGAAGGGAAAAATCTGATGGGACGCGAGATGGACAGCGATGACGAAGCATTCACGGAAGCCTTCGACAAGCGCGAGATGGATGAATTGGTGAGGAAACTTGGCCCAGTGATGCGCCAGCACGGTATCGGCACCGTCGAGCCTTCCAAGGCCAGCGTCGAGCAGCGACGGAGGGAAAGGGAACTGGTCGCGGGGGACCGCGCCTACCGTGCCGCCGAACGCGCCCGGAAGGAAGCCGAAGAGCGCATTCGAAACGGCGACATCGCCAGCAGCGAGGATGCCACCATCAAGCCCACGCCCGAGTGGGAACGGCAGGGTGAAACCCGTTCCTACACGCCTCGGCAGGACGAAGGTTCGGTGCGCGTGATACGCACGGTGCGCAGGGTGGAGCAGTCCTACGTCCGACTCCTTCATCGCAACGGCAAGATCACCGATGAGCAGTATGCGGCCTGCCTCTGGTATCGCCGCACGTTCGAAGAGGCCGGTCTCGTGGGAAAGGTAGGCATCGCGCGCTACGACAACGTCCCTACCGGCGGACAGAAGTTCTTCGGACACCTGCCGGCGAATGCGCGGGAATTGGAAGCCCGTCGCAATTATCGCGGGGCTCAAGAGGCCATTGGAGAGAGCGTCGCGGCACTTTTCAACAGGGTCACGCTGCAAGATCGTCCGCTTCTGCCATCGGCCAAGAATATGTCTCGGGCCATGAGAATACGGGCATATTCGGGCTACGCGGCCCTCTGTGACCGTCTCGTAGAATACCTCGAAAGCATCGGCATTGAAGTCGATCGCACGAAGTATGACCCTGAGTGAGTTGACAAGGGACCACCGAAAAGTGATGATTATGTCGTGCTTGGAATTGCGCCCGATGGGCAATGACACGCTCTCCGACATTGAAAGGAAACCCCGATAGTGGCGCGTCCCGCCACCAGCCCGGATGCGCGCCTGCGCAAACTGAAAGCTGCGCTGCCCAAGGCGCAGGACGCCGGGAAAGGCGGGAGAAAGCTGACGGCCGTGCCCATGCACAAGTTGCTGGGCGTGACATGGCCGACGCTGCGGGGATGGTGCGAAGACCTGCCCGGCTTTGCCGAAAGCGGAGCATTTATCGAAGGCGGCAACGGCATCGAATGGGAATTCAAGCCCGTCGCCACGACGCGATTCCTCATTGGGCACTTCGAAAGCGAGATTAAAAAGCGCCGCGAAAGCGCCAAGCAGGTCCGCAAGATCATCGCCGGTGACGCGCTGGAAGACGCGCCGGAAGATTACGACCTCGACCAGTTGCAGAAGATGCTGCGCCTGTCCCGCGAACTGCGCGAAGAGCGCGCTCATTGGGGCAAACTGGTCGACGCCGAAGAGGTTCACAAATTGCTGAGCGCGATGTTCGCCAAGATGCAGGCGACCGCCACGAAGGCCATTTCGGCGCAGGATCCGACGAACCGCCTTCCGCCAGAGCATAGGGAAAAGCTTGAAGATGCCTTCGCCAATGTCCTCGAAACCATGCTGGTCGAGGGTGAGAAGGTTCTGGGGAAGCTGAGTGGAGGCGCTGCTAAGCCCTGAGCGCATGACGCGCGACATTGAAGCCCTGCATCGCGGGGACTTCCTCGCCAAGCCGGGCGAGATCGTGCGAGATGCGTTTGGCCTGTTCCGGCCGCCGGAGCGGATTTCGACGCTCGAATGCGCCGAGAAGTACCGCAAAATCAGGACAACCGAAGGCGGCGCGCTGGTTCCATACGACCGGTGGCGGACGCCCTACAACATTGAGCCGCAGGACGCGCTGGACGACCCGGCGATCAATGTGGTTGTGATGATCAAGCCCTCGCGCTCCGGCGGGACGGCAATCTGTGAGAACCACCTGTTCAAGCGGATGATGTTTGGCCCGATGGGCGACGTGGGCTGGTATCTCGGTTCCGATGACGCGGTGAAGGATTACACCACCCGCGTTGTCTCGCCGATGTTCGAAGATCACCCGGAATTGCAGGCCAAGGTCGGCAAGGCGAAGGGCGATGACACACGCGACACGAAGCGGGTTGCCGGGCACTTGCTCGAATACCTCGCCGCCAAGGACGCCAACTGGCGTAACCGCGAATTCGTGTTCGGCGTGCTGGACGAGCCGGATGGCTGGTCGAAGTATTCCGAAAGTCCCGAGGTCCAGCTTGAGGGCAGACAGAAGAACGTAGGCAATCGCCGCAAGGGCGTGATCCTTTCCCACCCTGACAAGGGCTGGGGCGCCGGCGTGGCCGCGTCGTGGGAATCATCCTCGCGCGGCATCTACGTGATGCGCTGCCCCGAGTGCGAGCGGTTCGCTGCGGCCCATGCCACGAAGTTCTGGCCCGATGTCGAGCAGTTCACGCTCTGGTATCAGAAGGACCGCGTCGACACCGTCACCGGCGAAGTGCTGAAACCGCGCGAGCAGTTGGGCAACGATGAACGGCTCGACATGGCCGAGCATACTGCCGGGATGCAATGCCCGCACTGCCGGCAGGTGCTGGATGACGAACAGCGGTTCGCCATGATTGATGAAGCAGGGCGCGAAGAATGGTGGATGCACCGCGGACAGCGCCTTGACCCCGATGAAGGCATCCAGGGCGAGCGCGAGCCGAACCAGAAGGCCGGATATTATATCCACGGCCTGATGCTGAAAAACACCGCGATCGGTGAACTGGCGCGCGGGCTGGAAGAGGCGCTGATCAAGTACGAGCGCAGCGGCGGCAGCAAGGTCGCGACCAAGCGGCTTCGCGAATATATGTCGAAGCAGCTGGGCGAGATATTCGAAGGTAAGAAGGACATCGAAGGCGTCACCGCCGCCGGGCTGCGAAAGCGGGCCAAGGTGGACGAAACGCCGGAGATAGGGATTTGCCCGCTGGAGGCCATGTTCATCACCGCGGCAGTTGACGTTGGCGACCGCAAGTTCGACGTGTCATTCCGTGGCTGGGACTTGGAAAACAGGTCTTGGTGGCTGGATCGTCTAACGATCCGCCAACGGGTCTGGGAAGATGGCCGCCTTCGCGACATCGCCACACGCGAGCGCATTGAGGATTGGGAAGCCGCGCTTGTAGATGATGTGATTATGCGGACGTTCCCGATTGCGGGAACCAGAAAAGTCATGCCGGTCGCTGTCGTGATGATCGACACCGGCAACGGTGGTGTCACGCACATGGGGCGCGAATTCGCTGCGCGATGCTTTAAGCGAGGGATTTACTGGGGGGCTAAGGCCAAATGGCCAAGGGTCCAGTTGTTGAAGGGTTCCTCAAATGCTTCCGCCCCGGCCGTTCCTCCGAAACCAAGGCTTGAAGACAAAGAAGGCCGCCGGTTCCCCGCCGGAGTGAAGGAATGGACACTAGGCGTCCATGAATTGAAGGAACTGACGCTGGAGCGACTGGCCATCAACGATGGCGGTCCCGGCCAATGCTACTTCGCGAACGGAATATCCCGCCGGTATTTCGAGGAATACTTCAACGAGCCGCTGATCGACGGAAAGTTCGAACGGCAGGGCGACAACGAGAGTTTCGACCTCTTCGGATACGAGGAAGCGGGCAGGCTCATTCTGGGGCCCGATCGCAAGGACTTGTGGGTGGGCGGCAACCTGCCGGTCTGGGCAACCCCGGTCGAGATCGTGGAAGACGATGACGATGAACCTGGCGCTCATGCCGCGGCGAAGCCGAAGCCGAGCATTTTCGACCGCTACAACGCTCTGAACAGCAACACGAGGAACCGATAATTGGCCACCGCAACCGAAATTCAGACGAGGCTGACAGAGGCGGAAACCGCCCTGCACAATCTCGCCACCGGTGCGAGCGTGGTCGAGGTCATGCGGGACGGCCGCAAGGTCCGGTACACGCAGAGCAAGATGAGCGAACTGCAGTCCTACGTCGACTGGCTGCGCGCGGAACTGGACGCTGCCGAACTGGTGGCTCTGGGTAAGCCGCGCCGCCGCGCAATCGGCATCGCGTGGAAGAACTGACATGGGCATGATCAGCGCACTCCGCGATGCGGGCGGCAAGATGATGGGTTTCTTCGGCGGTACGACGCGCGATGCCGCCCGGCATGACCTGACGGAATTCTCAGGCTGGCGGGGCACTGGGATGCGCTTCGCCGGCTCAGCGAACTACGGTGAGCGCGATACCATCGTGTCGCGCGCTCGCGACCTCGATGAGAACAATGGCTGGATCAACGGCGGCATCGACCGCCGCGTGGAATCGGTCATCGGCGTCAACATTCGCCTGTCCGCCCAGCCATCGCACGAACTGCTGGGCCGAGACTATGACTGGCGCATGTCGTGGACGGCGGACGTGCAGGCGCGCTGGAAAGTCTGGGCGAACGACATCGAGCATCGCAACGATGCCCGCCAGCAACTGACTTTCGGCGCGCAGGCGAAACTGGCCTACCTCAGCTACGT
>MDTG01208320.1_pt1 | contig 13395 bp, 9 predicted proteins | sample 811421 | NCBI WGS metagenome assembly MDTG01 (sample SAMN05326645, study PRJNA326480) | marine metagenome | isolation source: seawater | place: Pacific Ocean: South East | collected 2011 | reverse complement strand
GCTGTTGGAACAGCTGGACAAAGATGCACAACAACAAGGCGCCTTATTGTTCATGAGTCTATCTATGAAAAGGTAAAAGAAAATTTAATCAAAGCTTATGATCAAATAAAAATTGGAAACCCACTGGATGAAAAAAACCATATGGGACCACTTATTGATAGAGGGGCTGTTGAAATGTATTTGAATGCTTTAGAAAAAATAAACTCTTGTGGTAATATCGTTGTTTCTGGGGGGGTTTTAGTGGGTAAAGATTATGCTTCAGGTTGTTATGTGAAGCCTGTGATTGCTGAAGTTTCAAATGAAAAAGAAATTGTTCAAACAGAAACTTTTGCTCCCATATTATATTTAATGAAGTATTCCGAAATTAATGAAGCGATCGATATTCAAAATAGTGTTCCTCAAGGGTTGTCTTCGGCTATCATGACAAATAGTATAAGGGAGGCTGAAAAGTTTTTATCTCATGCAGGATCTGATTGCGGTATTGCAAATGTTAATATTGGTACATCTGGAGCAGAAATCGGTGGTGCTTTTGGGGGTGAAAAAGAAACTGGTGGTGGTCGAGAGTCTGGTTCAGATGCATGGAAAGCATACATGCGACGCCAAACAAACACAATTAATTATTCAGAAGATTTGCCGTTGGCACAGGGTATAAAGTTTGATTTTTAATACCTATTTAATTTAAAGCTGTTTTCTTTATCAACCACAGGTCTTTTTTCTGTGTTAGCAAGACTCCATGCTGTGTAAAAAATTAATCTAGTTGTTTTTTCAACCTTTTCATAAACCAACTTCTCCATGGTGTCTGTGTGTTTATGATAGTCTTTGTGTACTCCGCTAAAATAAAATATTGATGGAATACCTTTTTTAGCAAAATTATAATGGTCTGATCTATAATAAAATCTATTAGGATCGTTTGGGTCATTAAACGTATAATCTATATTCATTTTTACATAATTTTTGTTTGTTTTTTCAGATATATTATGAAGGTCTGTGCTTAACTTATCTGACCCTATTAAATAAACATAGTTACTGTCGTTCGGATGAAACTCATCCATCCTTCCTATCATATCCACATTTAAACATGTGATTGTGTTTTTTAGTGGAAATACTGGGTTTTCCACATAATAATATGAGCCCAACAAGCCTTTTTCTTCGGCTGAGTTTGGGAAAATTAAAATACTTCTTTTGAATTCGTGTCCGCTTTTTTTTGCAAGCTGAAATGCTGCTGCAATTTCTAATAGTGCGGCTGTTCCTGTTGCATTATCATCTGCTCCATTGTGGATTAAACCATCTATTACTCCAATGTGGTCATAGTGTGCTGTTATTACAATAATTTCATTTTTTAATACTGGGTCTGAACCCTCAATAAAAGCAAGAACATTGTGACCGTTAAAAAAAGAATCGTTGTTTTTTGTGACTATTGATATGTTTTTGTTAAATGTTTTGTTAAATGTCTTTTTTTTGGATTTTATTTTTTTCTTTATTTTTTCCAACTTATGCTTACCTAATATGTTTTTTGCCATTTCTTTGTTTATATAAAAAAATGGGATAGGTTCTTCTTTTTTTGTTAATGATACTCCTGGGTGATCTATTTTGTGTTCAACCCGATTATAATTGTCTTTATAGTTTTCTGTTATAAACAAAACGGCTCTCACACCCATCTCTTTAGCTTTGTTTAATTTAAACCTGTAGCTGGACTCTGGGGACTGTTCTTTTCCTCCGGAAATAATATAGTTTCCTTGATTATCTTTTGGCTCTCCATTAAAAACCATAATCACCTTTCCCTCAACATTTATATTGTAATCCGTATAACCCTCTGTGTCAATTCCATATCCTAAAAAAACAATATTTTTTAAATTTATTTCTGTTGAAGTAAAGTTGGGGTATGTGTAATAGTCTTTTTTATACTCATATGTTTTTTTGTCAATAGAAATACTTATACTTTCTATTTCTCTTTTCTCAAGAGGTATTTTTTGATAATATGTTGAATCTTTATATGGTGGTATTCCTATGTCCCGGAAGTATCTTGATATATATTCTGCCGCCATCAACTCTCCAGGTTGACCAACTTCTCTGCCCTCCAAAGAGTCTGATGCTAAGATTGATATGTGTTCTTTTAATTTTTTTAGCTTAATGCTTTCTCCTATATTTTCTATTTGGGAAAATAATTGTGAAGAAAAAATTAATAATAATAATGTTATTTTTTTCATTGGTTTAAATTTTTTCAACCCTCTTAGAGTGTCTACCCCCCTCAAAAGGTTCTGTTAAGAATATTTTTATTAACTCAATACATTCATTTATTGATAAAAATCGTGCTGGTAGTGATATTATATTTGCATTGTTGTGTTGTCGTGCTAGCTTTGTAATATCCTTATTCCAACACAATGCTGCCCTAATTTTTTTGTGCTTGTTAGCTGCCATACTAACACCATTTCCGCTACCGCATATTAAAACACCGAAATCAGCACCAACAGCAACTTCTTTTGCTACCAGATGGGCATAGTCTGGATAATCTACACTTTCTGTGCTGTAAGTTCCAACATCTAATGTTTTGTGATTATTTTTTTCCAAAAAATCTATGATTTGTGTTTTGTATTCAACACCCGCATGATCGGACCCTATTGTTATTTTCATGTTCTTTATTTTTCTGGCTTCATTTGTGGAAAAAACAAAACATCCTGTATTGAATAGTTGTTTGTTAATATCATTGTTAGTCTATCCATGCCTATACCTATGCCTGATGTAGGAGGCATGCCGTATTCTAGTGCTTTTAGAAATTGATAATCTATAATCATTGCCTCATCATCTCCCTTTTCTCCCAGCCTCATTTGTTCTTCGAGGCTTTTTCTTTGTTCTATTGGATCGTTTTGTTCCGAATATGCATTAGCTATTTCTTTCCCGTTAATAAAAAGTTCGAATCTTTCAGTAAGCCCATCTTTGTCTCTATGTTTTTTTGTTAATGGTGACATTTCTATGGGGTAGTCTGTTATATATGTTGGTTGTATTAGTTTTTTTTCACAAAACTCACCAAAAACAGAATCAAACAACTTACCCTTGCCCATTGAATTGTTTACATCTATATTTTTTGCTTTACAATATTTTATTAACTCTTTTTCTGACATTTTTGAAATATCATCACCTGTTTCTTGTTTAATTGCTTCAAAAAAGGGGATTTTTTTATATGGTCCCTTGAAGTTTATTTTGTTTTTACCATAATTTATCTCTACCTCTCCACAAACATCCCTCGAAACCTCCTCGAACAAATTCTCTATAAACAACATCATCCAGTTATAGTCCTTATATGCCACATAAAACTCTAGCATTGTGAATTCTGGGTTGTGTGTTTTATCCATTCCTTCATTTCTAAAATCTTTTGCAAACTCATAAACACCCTCTTTTCCTCCAACAATAAGTCTTTTTAAATATAATTCATTCGCTATTCTTAAGTATAGTGGGGTGTCGTGTGTGTTGTGGTGTGTGATAAACGGTCTGGCTGCCGCCCCCCCCGCTATAGGTTGAAGTATGGGGGTTTCTACTTCAAGATAACCTTTGTTGTTTAAGTGATTTCTTATTGTGTTAAAAATTTTTGTTCTTTTTTCAAAGGTTTGCCAAGATTTATCATTTACAATTAAATCCAAAGATCTTTGTCTATACCTTAATTCTGTATTACTAAATGCATCATGAGTCACTCCATCAGAGTCTGTTTTTACGACAGGTAGTGGTTTTATGGATTTTGAGAGTATTTTTATTTGTTTAGCACGAACACTTATTTCTCCCACTTTTGTTATAAACACTGAACCCCTAACACCTATAATATCCCCGATATCTAGATGTTTTTTAAAAACATCATTGTACATTGTTTTATCTTCCCCTGGACAAAGCTCATCTCTATTTAAATAAACCTGTATTCGACCACTAAAGTCTTTTAGTTCTACAAAGGAGGCTTTTCCCATTATTCTTCTACCCATAATCCTCCCCGCAATTACTACATTACTAAAAACATCTGTTTTTTCAGAGTATTTTTCTTTAATCTCTTGACTATTGGTGTTTATCTTATATTCTTCTGCTGGATATGGGTTTATTCCTAGTTCTTTGATTTTTTTTAATGAACCTCTTCTTATTTCCTCTTGTTCTGTGTATTTTTCCACTTTACAAATAATTTTAGTCAAATATAATTATATTCATAGAACAAATGAATACTGTTTTTTTTAAAAATTTAGGTACTATTGATTTTAAGAAGGCCTGGGACATGCAAGAGTCTGTGTTAAACTCTATTGTTTCAGATAAGAAAAACTTAAAACAAACAAAAAGCTATTTGTTTTTTTGTCAACACCCACATGTATACACGCTTGGGAAAAGTGGAAAAAAAGAACATCTGCTTTTAAACAATGAGGAGCTTTTATTGAAAAATGCGAATTTTTATAAAATTAATAGGGGGGGAGACATAACATACCATGGACCCGGTCAACTTGTTGTTTATCCTGTTTTGGATTTAGATAATTTTTTTACAGATATTCACAAGTATTTAAGGTTTTTAGAAGATGTTGTTTTTTGTGTTTTAAAAGAGTTTGGCTTAACGGGGTTTAGGGTTAGTGGATCAACTGGTGTTTGGTTGAATAGTGAGGGGGGGGTAAAAAAAATTTGTGCAATGGGGGTTAGGGCGAGTAGGTGGGTCACAATGCATGGTTTAGCTTTTAATGTGATGGTTGATTTAGATTATTTTAACAATATTATACCTTGTGGAATTTCTGATAAAGGTGTGACCTCTTTAAATAAGGAGGTGTCTGGTGATATTTCTTTTTCTCAGGTTGAAAAATTATTTAAAGCATCTTTTGAACATGTTTTTAATTGTAAGCTTCTTGATTTATGAAAAAATTATTTTTTGTTTTTGTTTTTTTTATTTTATGTTTTACCTCTCTTATTTATATTTTTGATGCCTCTTATTTGTTTCAGGGTTTAAAGTGTACTTATTTGCGTGGTCAAAACTCTGCTCAAATAGATGATCATGTGTTTTTTTATTCAAGAGAGGTGGAGGCTAAAAGCCCTTTTGAAATACCTGTAGGTTATAACTATAACTCTTTTGTGCCCTCCGACACTTTAGATCGTGTTTTTAAAAAATCTAAAACTATTGCTTTTTTAGTTGTTCAAAATGATAGTGTTCGTTTTGAAAAATATTGGAAAAAAGGAAACAAAAACTCTTTAACAAATTCTTTTTCTATAGCCAAAAGTATAACCTCTCTGCTGGTTGGTTGTGCTATTGATAGTGGTTTTATTAAAGATGTGAACCAGAGTGTTTTCGATTTTCTTCCAGAGTTAGAGCCTTTTGAGGGTGGTGATGTGAAAATTAAACACTTATTAGAAATGTCATCTGGATTGGATTGGTTGGAGCATTATAAAAACCCCCTTAGTATTACTGCTAAATCTTATTATGGAACCAATTTAAAAAACCTTATTTTAAACACTGAATTTATTTCTCCTGCTGGTGAAAAATTTAATTATCAAAGTGGAAACACTCAACTTTTAGGTGTTATCCTTGAGCGTGCTGTTGGCGAAAGTGTTTCTTCTTTTACCAGTCGTGTTTTGTGGTCAAAAATTGGTGCTCGCAAAAATGCTCTTTGGACAACGGATTATAATGGTGGGTTGGAAAAAACCTTTTGTTGTTTTAATAGTAATGCTCGTGACTTCTCAAAAGTCGGACTACTTATGCTTAATAGGGGTGCTTTTTTCGGCCAAAGTGTGGTTTCTGGTGATTATGTTGACTGGCTGCTTTCTAAGCCCACATTATATAGTGACGGGGACTCTCTTGTTAAGGTTATTGATCATTATTCAAACGGTTGGTGGGTTGCTAATGTTATGGAACAGTCTGTTTTTTATGCTCGCGGTTTCAATGGTCAATATATTGTGGTTATCCCTGAATTAAACTTGGTTTTTGTTAGGCTTGGTATGCGAGAAAATGAAAAATCTTCAAATAATAATGATTATAGGCTAACTGATAATCTTAAGTTTTTCATTACGTCTATAATTAAAGAATATTCTTCTTGATGGTTAAGTTGATTGAAATAAAAAAGCTTACAATATCTAAAGAAAGTGAGATATTAATTAATAAGTCTGATTTTAATATTTCTAGCGGTGAGGTTGTTGGTCTTTTTGGTGAGTCTGGTTCTGGAAAATCTGTTTTCTCATATTTTTTAATGGGATTTTTAAATCGTAATGTGTTTTCTGTTTCTGCTAAAAAAGCTGTTTTTAATGGTGTTGATGGTTTTTTTAATTTTCTTTCCGATAATGAAAGTAAGTGGGTTTCTTTTAGAAAGAATTTTGTTTCTATGATTTTTCAAAACCCATCAACCGCACTTAATCCAACTATTATTTGTGGTAAGCAAATTAAAGAGGCTTGTTTGTTTGATAAGGGAAGTAAAACTCTTGACTATTGTTTTAGTTTATTAAAAGATGTTGGTATCTGTTCTCCTGAAAAAGTTTATTTTTCTTACCCGCATGAGCTTTCTGGAGGTCAAAAACAGAGGGTGGTTACGGCTATAGCTATCGCTTCTAAACCTCTTTTTTTAATTGCTGATGAGCCCACCACCTCTTTAGATCCCTCAACACAAAAAGAGGTTTTAAACTTAATTTTAACATTAAAAAAAAAATATAAACTAAGTGTTCTTTTAATAAGCCACAATCTTGATTTAATTAATTATTATTGTGATAGGGTTTATTTTTTTAATAATTCTTCTTTTTTAAATATTACAAAACCGTCTGATTCTTCTTTTTTTTCTGATTTATATGGTGTTTTAAAAACAATAAAAAATAAATCTTGGTCTAAATCTTTTAGTATTGATTATTATAATTTTTATAAAAAATCTATTAATATTAATAACAACAACTCTCTTTTGTTTAATATTAACAATCTTTCTGTTTCTTTTATTTTTAATAAAAAAAAGCTGTTTTTTGCTTTAAAAAATATTTCTTTTAAAATTAATTGGGGAGATTGTTTGGGTGTTGCTGGATCTTCTGGTTCTGGAAAAACAACTCTTGGTAGAGTTATTTGCGGTCTTCAAAAAAAATATACTGGTGATTTTATTTATCCTGATAATGCTTTTTTTTTAAAAAAGTCTGTTCAAATAGTGTATCAAGACCCCTATTCTTCTTTTAATCCTAAATATACTGTTGGAGATAGTGTTTTAGAAATAATTGATTTATATAAAACTAATTATTTAGTTTCTGATCTTTTTAAACTTGTTTCTTTAAAAGAAGAATATATATATAAATATCCTCATGAGCTTTCTGGAGGTCAAAAACAAAGAGTTTCTATTGCTCGTGTTTTAGCATCTAATCCAAGTGTTATTGTTTTTGATGAATCAATTTCTGCTTTAGATATAAAAACACAGTTTTCTATTTTAGAACTAGTTCGTTTTATAAATTCTATTTTAAAAATTACTGTTATTTTTATATCTCATGATATAAACTCTATTTATTATTTGTGTAATAAAATAATTGTTTTAAATAATGGTGAAGTTGTTGATTTTTTTAAATCAAAAGATTTTTTATTAAAAAACAGAAATAATTACACTAAAAAATTAATTAATGATTCTAACTTTTTATAAATTATTATGATTAAATATTTTGTTTTTTTTATTTCTTTTTTATTTAGTTGTAATAACTATATAAATATAAAAAATAGTGATTTTAATCTGTCAATAGATGGTTATAATAATGTTTATATTATTAAAAATAATAATAAAAAATATTTATTAAATAAAACTTTAATAATTCCTGAAAACAAAGTTTTAATAATAGATAATGGGGTAATTATTAATGTAAAAAACAAAGGAAAAATTATTAATAAAGGAACTTTATTGATTGGAAAAAATAATAATGATTCATTGTATAATTATAAAGAAAATTATTTAAAAGATTTATCTTTTAAATACAATACTAAAATATATTCTAAAAAGAGAATATTTATTAATTCTTATTTAAATAGTAAAATTTTTATTAATAGTAGTTTTTTAAAAAATATTGAAATTAATTGTAATTATATTAAAATAAATAATTCTATTTTTTATGAGTCAATACTTAATTTTAATAAATCAAAAATATTAATTAATAAATCTATTTTTAAAAAAAATATTTTTAATATAAAAAATAGTGATCTTAATTTTAATAATAATATTTTTATAAAAAATTCTGATTTTAATATAGATAGTTGTAAAAAATCTATTATAAATAATTGTTTATTTATTGACAATAAAAATATTAATTTTTTAAATAATAAAAATTCTGATTTATTAAATAATATTTTTTATAATAATAAAAATAATATTATTAATATTATTAGTAATAACGGTTATTTTAAATTATATAATAATTTATTTATTAATAATAAAACTATTATAAATAATAAAGATACTAATCAACTTTTTTTATTAAATAATACTTTTAATAAAAATAATTTAATAATAAAATCTCATAAAAATAAAAAATTAATAATTTCTAAAAACAATATTTTTTCTAATAATAATAAATTATTTGATTTAAAAAATTCTATAATTAAAAACTCTTATTGTTTATCTAATACAGATAGTTTATCTGGTTATTATAATATATATAATGATCCTTTATATGTAGATATTAATAGTTTTAATTATAAATTAAGTAATAATTCTAAAGGTTTAAGTTCAGGTAATAATAATATCAATTTAGGAGCAAATATAGATAACATATATAATATTAAATATTTAAAATATTTAAAATAATTATATATATATATATATATGTGTGTTAATATGTAGAATAAATTTTAATTAAAATTTTGTTATTTATATTTATATAATATTATAAACATTTTAATTAATTAAATAACAGATTTATATAAACAATATTCACAATTGTTAATTTTAATTTAAACAACAAATTGTTATTTAATTTATAATTATTTATTGTTAATAAATACAATTCAAAGTTGTATAAAAAATAAAAAAAATAAATATTAATAATTATTAAAAAAATAAAATAAAAAAATGTTAATAAATAACAGATTAAAACAATAATTATTAACAGTTTAATTTTTAAAATGTTGATATATAATATTAGCTTTATTTCTACCTATAGTATTAATTAAATCATTTTTAGATGCTTTTTTTATATTATTTATAGAATTAAATTTTTTTAATAATTTAAAAACTGTTTTTTTTCCAATTAAATCTATATTATTTAATTCAGATAATAAAAAATTATTTTTTCTTTTAATTATATGTTTTTTTAAACAAAAACGATGAGCTTCATTTCTTATGTTTTGAACTAAATGAAGTGTTTCAGATTTTTTATTTAAAACAATTTCTTTAAAATTTTTTTTATAAATTATTTCTTCTTTTTTTGCTATACTTATCAAATCAACATTATTTATATTTAACTCATTTAAAGCATTTAAAGCAGCATTTAATTGTCCCCTTCCTCCATCTATAATTATTAAATCAGGTATATTTATTTTTTTTGAATACCTTTTTTTAACAGATTTATAAATAGACTCATAATCATCTATTTTATTATTATTTAAAACAAAAGATCTATAATTTTTTTTAGAAGTTTTACCATTTTTAAAAACAACACACGATGATGTTGTATGGGAACCCATTAATGTGGAAACATCAAAACACTCAATGTGAAAAGGAATATTTTTTAAAAATAATTGTTGTTTTAAATTGTTCAACAAACTAAATCGGGAGTTTAGAGAATCTATATAACTAATTAAATTATTATAAGATAAATCAAGAATATGTTTTTTATAACCTATTTTAGGAATAGTGTTTTTAATATTTAAAAAATTAGAAAAAGAAATATTAGATATAATTAAATCTGAAACATAATTATAATTTATATAAATATTTTTTATTAAATTTTTTAACACAACAGAATCAGTATAATAATAATTTTTTTTAAAAACATAATTATTTAAATATATAACAGAACCTTCAACAACACGAATAAAATTAACATAGGAATTATTATTTAAAGAAATAATAAAAAAACAATCTAGGTTTATTTTTTTTTCAGAAACAACAATGCTTTTATTTTTAAGTTTTTCAATTGATATAATTTGGTTTTTTAAAATCTCACATTTTTCAAAAAATAAATTTTCAGTATTATATTTTAATTTTTTCTTTAAATCATTTAAAATAAAAGAAAAGTTACCAGACAATATTTTTTTTATAGATTTTATGTTTTTATTGTATTCATATTCAGAACACAAATTTTCACAGGGACCTAAACAATTTTTCAAGTGAAATTCTAAACAAACCTTATATTTTTTTAAAACAATATTTTTTTCAGAAAGATTATAGTTACATGTTCGAATAGGATATAATGATTTAATTAAACCAAATAAACCATTTAAAGTTTTTTTTGAAACATAAGGGCCAAAATAAAAATCAGAAGAAGAGTCTTTTTTTCTAGATATAAAAACACGAGGAAATCGCTCTTTCTTTATACACAACCAAGGAAAACTCTTATCATCTTTTAAAAGAACATTATATTTAGGTTGGTGTTTTTTTATTAAGTTGTTTTCCAAAAAAAGAGCATCTTCTTCGGATTCAACTAATATATATTTCAAATCATTTGAAGAGTTTAAAAGAGAAATGTTTTTATTAGAGAAATTCTTAAAATAAGAAAGAACACGTGTTCTTATTTTAACAGCCTTTCCAACATACAAAACATTTTTTTTATCTAAAAAAAAATAAACACCAACCCGATCAGGAAGTAAAGATGCTTTGTTTTTTAATAAGATAGATTTTTTTAACATCAAGATAATGTATTAAATTTCGAACAAATTTATAATAAAAAAAAAATGATATTAGCAATAATAGGAGCAACAGGCCTTGTTGGGTCAGAAATAATAAAGGTTTTAGAGGAAAAAAACATAAAAGAAATTAGTGAAATAATATTTGTTGCATCAAAAAAAAATATTGGAAAAAAAATAAAATATAAAAACAAAAGTAAAAAAATTATATCTATAAAAGAGGCTATAAAAAAATCACCAAACTATGCTCTTTTTTCAGCTGGATCAAAAGTGTCGATAAATTATGCAAAAGAGTTTAATAAAAAACAAACAATAGTGATTGACAACTCTTCCGCATTTCGCATGAAAACAAAAATAAAATTAATTATACCAGAAATAAATGGAAATGATTTAACAAAAAAAGATAAAATAATAGCTAATCCAAATTGCTCAACAATACAACTTGTTATGGCTGTTGGTAATATTCATAAAAAAATAGGAATTAAAAGAATGGTTGTTTCAACCTATCAAGCGGTTACAGGAACAGGATATTCGGCTGTAAACCAACTTAAAAAAGAGGAGAAAAACATAAAAACAAAAAAGAGTGTTTATGAAAAAAAAATACATAGAAATATTATTCCAAAATGCGATGTTTTTACCAAAACAGGCTACACAAAAGAAGAAGATAAAATTATAAACGAAACAAATAAAATACTCAATTCTAATATTAAAATAACAGCTACAGCGGTTAGGGTTCCAACATTAGGAGGGCATGGAGAAAGTGTAAACATAGAGTTGAGTAAAAAAACAAGTAAACAACAATTAATAAAAATAATAAAAAAACAAAAAGGGGTTGTAGTGGATGTTAATAAGAAATATAAAACCCCACACGAGATTATTTCCACAAATGAGGTTTATGTTTCTAGAATAAGAGAAGATAATTCACAAAAAAACAGCTTTAATATCTGGGTTGTGGCAGACCCACTAAGAAAAGGGGCCGCCACAAATGCTGTTCAAATACTTGAAAAACTAATCAATATAAATAAAGATTAGCCCCTTTTTTTAAACCACCATTAGTTTTGGTATTCTTTTCTAGAAAAGAATGTTTTTCAATAACCTTATTTTTATCAACACTATCATCAACCTTAATATGAGGAGCAATAACCAAAGCAACAATACTCATCAGTTTAATCAAAATATTCATTGACGGCCCAGAGGTGTCTTTAAAAGGGTCACCAACAGTGTCTCCGGTTACAGAAGCTTTATGTTCACTAGATCCTTTTTCACCGCTTGCCTCAATAGATTTTTTAGCATTATCCCATGCACCACCAGCATTGTTTTGAAAAATACCCATTAAAACACCAGAAACTGTAACACCAGCTAAAAGTCCACCCAACATTTCAGGACCACCAACACCAAACCACTTGTCACCAAAACCAACAATAATAGGAACCAACAAAGGTATAGCACCAGGTAAAATCATTTCACGAATAGATGCTTTGGTTGAGATTTCAACACACTTTTCATATTCAGGAGTAGCCTTCCCCTCCATTATACCGGGAATTTCTTTAAACTGTCTCCTTACCTCCACAACCATATCCATAGCAGCTCTACCCACCGCCGCAATTGCTAAAGAAGAAAAAATAAAAGGAATCATAGCTCCAATAAAAAGAGATGCTAAAACTTCAGCCTTATAAATATCAATAGAATCAATACCCGCCAAACCAACAAAGGCAGCAAATAAAGCTAAAGCTGTTAAGGCTGCTGATGCAATAGCAAAACCTTTACCAGCCGCCGCTGTTGTGTTTCCAACAGCATCTAAATTATCAGTTCTTTCCCTAACCTCCTTAGGTAAACCACTCATCTCAGCAATCCCACCAGCATTATCTGCAATTGGCCCAAAAGCATCAATCGCTAACTGCATAGCTGTAGTAGCCATCATTCCCGCAGCAGCAATAGAAACACCATATAAACCAGCAAATGAAAAAGAAACAACAATCCCTGCAGCTAAAACTAAAACAGGAAGAACCGTGGACTCCATTCCAACAGCTAAACCACCAATTATATTTGTTGCATGTCCAGTTTCAGACTGTTTAACTATAGAGTTTACAGGACGCTTCCCCATAGAGGTGTAGTACTCGGTAATAATAGACATAAGCCCACCAACAACCAAACCAGTAAAAACAGCCCAAAAAACTCCCATTTTTGAAAACCCCTCACCATCTCTAATTGTAAAATCACCGTCAGGAAGAATGTTTATTATAACAAAATAAGAGGCAACCAAAGTTAAAAAAATAGAAAGCCAATTCCCTAGATTTAAAGCTCTTTGAACAGATCCGTTTTCGTTTTTTATTTTAACAAAACTAGCTCCAATAATCGAAAAAAGCAACCCTAAGCCAGCAATAACCATGGGTAATAAAATAAAATTAATTGAGGGAAAAACCTCACCACCAACAACACCAGTTAAATCAGAAACACCATCGATAACCCTACCTGCACCAACCACAACAATTTCCCGACCAAGCACCATGGTTGCTAAAATAGTGGCCACATAAGATCCAAACAAATCAGCACCCATACCAGCAACATCACCAACATTATCACCAACATTATCAGCAATTGTAGCT
>MDTG01090427.1_pt1 | contig 13395 bp, 24 predicted proteins | sample 811421 | NCBI WGS metagenome assembly MDTG01 (sample SAMN05326645, study PRJNA326480) | marine metagenome | isolation source: seawater | place: Pacific Ocean: South East | collected 2011 | reverse complement strand
GTAAAAATCAGTAAAAAACCTATAAAATATAGAGTGGCAATGAATATTCTAGAAAAACGAATTAAAAGTGTAATAGAAAATAAAAAACCTGAGTTGTTGTGGATTCTTGAACATGATTCAATTTACACTGGTGGAACAAGTTATAAAGATAGCGAAATTTTAGATAAATCTATAAAAGTAATTAAAACGAATAGAGGTGGAAAAATTACTTGGCATGGGCCAGGACAAATAATTTGTTATTTTGTAATTGATTTAAACAAGAGAAAAAAAGACGTTAAAAAATTTATCACAACAATTGAAAATACAATTATCAAAACATTGAATTTTTATAATGTTCAATCATTCAATGACCCAAAAAATATAGGAATATGGGTTAAAAAAAAAAATTATACACAAAAAGTTGGAGCTATAGGCTTAAGATTAAAAAAATGGATAGCTTACCATGGTTTTTCTATTAACGTTTATAATAAAATTGATAATTATAAGAAAATAGTTCCATGCGGGATATCTAATATGGGTGTAACTAGTCTATACTTATATAAAGAACAAAATTATAAAAATATTAAAAAAAAAATAATAAAAAATTTTATAGATAATTTGAAATTTTAAGTCTTTTTTTTTTCATAAATTTTATAAAATAATCTGGCAAAGAAGCAGTGTAGGTATGTTTTTTATCATTAATCATAAATTTTATTTGGTAAGAATGAAGCATTAAATTTTTATAGAATTTTTTTTTTATTAAAATTTAAATTATATTTATCATCTCCATAAACAGGGTTTCCCAACATGAATAATTGTTTCCTTAATTGATGTTTTCTACCTGTAATGGGTTTCATTTCAACAAGGCTACTCATAAAATTCTTATCTAATACCTTATATATAGTTCTGGCTTTTTCAGTTATGTTTTTATTATTTTCATATCTTGTTAAATTATTATTCCATTCACCTTGGTTTTTAATTAATTCGCCTTCGCAAATTGCTAAATAAGTTTTGTGAACTTTTCTTAATCTAAACAAAGATGTCAGCAGTTGAGCTGTTGCTCGATTCTTTGCAATAATAAAAACACCAGACGTTTCTTTGTCTAATCTGTGGACTGTATAAGGTTTTTCATTTTCAAAAATTTTACTTTTCACAAAAATATCAATCAAATTCTTTCTTGATTTTGTTCCACCTTGAACAGAAATACCTTGTTTTTTATTAACTACAATAAAATCTTTATTATTTTCAATGATAGACCCTTCTGTTTCCTTAATAACTTGATTAGTAGGATTAATTTTATTTTTATGATTTAATTTATCTTTTTTTAAATCGAGGTTAAATAAATCAATTTTATCATTTGTTTTAACCTTATATGAACTTTTAACTTTTTTTTTATTTAATTTTATTTTCCCATTTCTGAGGCATTTTTCTAAAAATCCTTGAGGTATATTTTCTACATTAGATCTTAACCATCTATCGAGACGCATCGAATTATCTAATGATTTAACCACGTAGGTTTTTTTCATACTAAAAATAAATTTTAAAGAATTTATGTGAATCTATTTTTTTTCTTCTTTTTGATCTTTTTGATCTTTTTTATTATCTTTTGTCTTTTTATCTACTTTTTTAGCTTCAACATTTCTATCAACGAACTCAATTACTGCCATAGGTGCATTATCGCCGTATCTAAAACCTGCTTTTATAATCCTAGTATAACCACCATTTCTTTTTTCATATCTTTTTGAAAGTTCGGAAACCACTTTTTTTGCACATTTTTTATCTTGAAGTTTTGAAAAAAGACTTTTTTTATTACTTAAGGTATTTTTTTTTCCTAAGGTGATAATTTTGTCAGCTTGAGGTTTTAAAAGTTTTGCTTTTGGCAAGGTAGTGGTTATTTGCTCATATTTAATCAAAGAATTAAGCATATTCTTAATTAAGCTTTTTCTATGAGTGGAAGTTCTGTTTAATTTTTTATAACCTATACCGTGTCTCATAATTAAATTGCATCTTCTAGACTTTTTGACAATTCAACAATATTATCTGGTGGCCAGTTAGGTATTTCCATACCCAAATATAAAGACATAGCAGACAATACTTCTTTAATCTCATTCAAAGATTTTCTTCCAAAATTTGGTGTTCTTAGCATTTCACCCTCGGTTTTTTGTACTAAATCACCTATATAAATAATATTATCATTTTTTAAACAATTCATTGATCTTACCGATAATTCTAATTCATCGACCTTTCTTAATAAATTTTTATTAAATTCTGGTTCAGAAGGTTTTTCTGGCTGTACTATTTCTTTTGGTTCATCGAAATTTACAAACATCGATAATTGATCCTGAAATATTCTTGCAGCATAAGCTACTGCATCTTCTGCTGATAATGATCCGTTAGTTTCAATATCCATAGTAAGTTTATCATAATCTAAAGCCTTACCTTCTCTTGCTGTACTTATTGAATATGAAACTTTTTTTACTGGGCTAAATAGTGAGTCTATAGCTATCAAACCTAATGGTGGATCTTCTGGTTTATTAAAATCAGCTGGAACGTATCCTTTTCCTGAATTTACTGACAACTCCATGTGAAATTTTGTATTTTCATCTAAATTACAAATTACTAAATTAGGATTTAATATTTCTACATCTGGTATTTGGTTAATGTCACTTGCTTTAATTTCACCAGGTCCCTTTGCATCTAATATTAGTTTTTTAATTCCTTCGGATTTAGATTTTAATGCTAAACTTTTAACATTTAAAACGATATCCGTTACATCTTCTCTAACTCCTTTTATTGATGTAAACTCATGTAAAACTCCATCAATTTGAATAGCTGTAACTGCAGATCCTCTAATTGAAGAAAGTAAAATTCTTCTTAACGAGTTGCCTAATGTTAATCCATATCCTTTTTCTAAAGGCTCAGCTATAATTTTTGCTTTAGATTTATCTTCACTTAATTGAACATCTAATTGCGCTGGTTTAGTTAAAGATTTCCAATTTTTATCATTTATATCTATATTTTCCATTATACTCTCCTTCTTTTTGGTGGGCGTGTTCCGTTATGTGGCATTGGTGTTGTATCCTTAATTGATGTAATTTTAAATCCGCGAGATTGTAATGCTCTTAATGCAGTTTCTCTTCCAGATCCAGGACCTTTAACTTCTACAGATAAAATTTTCATTCCAAATTCTAAAGCTTTAGCAGCAGCTGCGTCGGCTGCGACTTGTGCCGCATAAGGAGTTGATTTTCTAGATCCTTTAAATCCTTTTTGTCCAGCTGATGACCAAGCAATTACATTTCCACTAGTATCTGCTATTGAGATTATAGTATTATTAAATGAAGAGTTAACATAGGCAATACCAGTTAATATATTTTTTTTAGCCTGTTTTTTTTTAGAATATTTTTTTTTTGTTGGTTTTTCTATTTTTTCAGAATCTTTCTTTATTTCTTTTTTTACTTCTTTTTTTGTTTCGCTCATATTTATTTCTTAAGTGGTGTTAATTTTTTTCCAGCTATTGCTATTGCTTTACCTTTTCTAGTTCGAGCATTACATCTAGTGCGCTGTCCTCGAACAGGTAATTTTTTTTTATGTCTTAATCCTCTATAGACACCAAGGTCGATGAGTCTTTTTATATTAAGAGAAGTTTCTCTTCTAAGATCTCCTTCAACAGTAAATTTTTTCTCAATATATTCTCTTATTTTAACTATTTCATCTTCGCTTAATTGATTAACTCTTTTGCTAGATGGTATATTTAAGCTTTTACATATTTCAACTGAATATTTATCTCCTATACCATAAATATAAGTTAAACCTACATGCACAACTTTATTTTGTGGAAGATTAACGCCTGCTATACGAGCCATAATATTTGATTTTAGAAATTAAAAAAAACTTATATAAGAACATATTTTAATGTCAATTATTTAAATTGGATAAAATATCATTGATTTTAGTGGATATTATAGGGATTTCGACGTTTCCATCTACTTCATGAAAAAATGGAAATTTTTTATAGTGATCAAGAACTGGTTTTGTTAAGTCTATATAATTATCAAACCTTTTGAGTATAGTTTCAATATTATCATCAGATCTTTTTGTTAAAAATTTTTCATCACACTTATGATTAGAACTAGTTGGAGGATTATTTGTCATATTAAATGTTTTCTGACAATTAGTACAAAAAATTCTATTTTGTATTCTTGTTTTTATAGATTCTTTAGTAACTAACAAATATAAAATAATTGAAATTTTTTGATTATGTTTTTTTAATAATGCATCTAAAAAATTAATTTGTGTTAAATTCCTTGGATATCCATCAAAAATTAATTTTCCTAAATTGCTAGAATTTTTAAAAACATTATATAAAAGTTCATTAACTATTTTGTCATGAACTAAGTTACCATTATTAATTGTTTTTTCTATATTTAAACCTAAGCTAGTTTTTTTTTTTATTTCTTCTCTAAGTAAATTTCCAGTTGATATTTGTTTTAAATTAAATTTATTTGAAATGAAATCAGACTGTGTGCCTTTTCCTGCTCCTGGTGGTCCCAGTAAAATTAAATTCATTTATTAATTTCCAAATTTAGCTTTCTTTATAAGTGATTGATACTGAGAGCTCATTAGTCTAGTTTGTACTTGAGTTACAGTATCCATTGCTACAACAACTACAATTAAAATAGATGTGCCTCCTAAATAAAAAGGAATAGGGTATTTTGCAATTAAAAATTCTGGCATTAAGCATACTAATGTTAAATATAATGCACCAATTGTTGTTAATCTTGTTAATATTCTTTCAATATAAAAAGCTGTATTTTCTCCAGGTCTAATACCTGGAATATAACCACCATATTTTCTTAAATTATCTGCTGTCTCAACAGGGTTAAATACTATGGATGTATAAAAAAATGTAAAAAAGATTATTCCTGCTCCATATAAAATCATATATAAAGGTTGTCCTTGAGTAAAATATGAAGCTATATTTATTAAAATACTATCTTCAGAAAAATTAAAATTTGAAAAAGTAACAGGTAGCAATAATAGAGCTGATGCAAAAATTGCAGGTATCACTCCAGCGGAGTTAAGTTTAAGAGGTAGGTGAGATGATTCTCCACCATACATCTTATTGCCCATTTGTCTTTTTGGATAATTAATTAATATTTTTCTTAAAGCTCTTTCCATAAAAACGATAAAAAGTATTGTCAATACAAGTAAAACAAAAATAACAATAATTACAAAAGTAGATAACGCTCCTGTTCTACCAAGTTCAAAAGTTGTGACTAAAGCCCTAGGTATTTCAGCTACAATACCAGAAAAAATGATTAATGATATTCCATTACCTATTCCTCTTTGTGTGATTTGTTCACCTAGCCACATTAAAAAAACTGTACCGGCAACAATTGTTGTTACAGTGGTTAATTTAAATATAAACCCTGGATTAATGACTAAATTTGCTGAGGACTCTAATCCAACAGATAAACCATATCCTTGTATAGTTGCAAGAAAAACAGTACCGGTTCTTGTTATTTGTGTAATTTTTTTTCTACCAGTTTCACCCTGATTTTTTAAATTCTTAAAATAATCTGAAACTCCAGTTAATAATTGTACAATGATGGATGAAGATATATAAGGCATTATACCTAAAGCAAATATAGCCATTCTACTTACAGCTCCACCTGCAAATACATTAAACATTCCAAGAAGACCTTTTTGGTTTGACGCCATTATTGTTTGTAATGTATCAGGGTCAATTCCTGGCAGTGGTATAAATGTGCCTAATCGATAAATAGATAATATAAAAATTGTAAATATAATTCTATTTTTTAAATCATTATTTGCAGATTGATTGTTGCTCATAATTATTTATTTTTTAATTTAGCAATGTGTATAGATCCACCTATTTTTTCAATTTTTTCTTTAGCTGATTTTGAAACAAAGTTTACTTCTAATTTTAATTTATCTTTTACTTCACCTTTTCCTAAAATTTTTATTTTTTTATATTTTTTTTTTAACAAATCATTTTTTCTTAATTCTACTAAATTTATTACATTATTTTTATCAATTCGTTTTTTATCAATTAATAACTGAAGTTGATCAAGATTTAAGATAGCAACATTTTTTTTGTTCAATGAATTAAAACCTCTTTTTGGTAATCTTCTATATAAAGGCATTTGACCGCCTTCAAAACTTTTTATAGCTACTCCAGATCTAGATTTTTGCCCTTTATGACCTCTTCCAGAAGTTTTACCTTTTCCTGAACCTATTCCTTTGCCAACTCTTTTTTTTTTAGATTTTACTTTATACGTAATATTGTTTAATTGCATTTTTTAGCCTCTTTTTTCTACTATTTCTGATATTTTTTTGTTTCTTAATAATGAAATATTTTTAGGAGAATTTTGACTAGATAGAGCTTTTATACAAGCTCTAATAACATTGTGAGGGTTTGAAGATCCTAGAGATTTAGCAACTATATCTTTAATGCCTAAAACTTCACATACTGCTCTTATTGGTCCACCAGCGATTATACCTGTTCCCTTAGATGCGGATCTTAGAATTACTTTTCCTGACCCATTTTTTTTATAAATATCATGATGTATTGTTCTTCCTTCTCTTAAAGGGATGTGAATCATGTTTCTCTTTGCTAAGTCATTTGCTTTTTTAATTGCATCAGGGACTTGTTTGGCTTTAGCGTGTGCTACACCTATTTTTCCATTTTGATTACCAACAACGACAAGTGCAGAAAAACCAAATCTTCTACCTCCTTTAACAACTTTTGTAATTCTGTTTATATGAACTAATTTCTCAATAATTTCGCTTTTATCCATAAATTAAAATTCTAATCCTTTCGATCTTAAAGTTTCAGCAAATAATTTTATTCTGCCGTGATATCTATAAAGCCCACGATCTAAGTAGATCTTTTTAATTTTTTTTTCTACTGCTTTTGCAGCTAAATTTTCAGCTACAATTTTAGACATATCTATTTTTTTTACTTTGCTTTCATTTTTAATTTTTTTGTCTAATGATGATGAAGAAACAAGGGTTTTTTTATTTACATCATCAATAATTTGAGCATATATATTTTTAGATGATCTAAATATAGTTAATCTAAATCTATCTCTTGATGAATTTTTTTTTAATTTATTTCTAATTCTCAGCTTTTTTTTATTTTTTTTATTATTGTTCATAACTATTTTTTCTTACCTTCTTTTCTTAATATATACTCACCCTTTTCTTTTATACCTTTGCCCTTATATGGCTCGGGAGGTCTTAATGACTTAATTTTGGTAGCTACCATTCCAACTATTTGTTTGTCTGAACCACTTATTTTTATTGTAGTTTGCTTTTCAACAGAAATCTTAACATCTTTAGGGATGTCAAAGTTAATATCATGACTAAAGCCTAATTGTAAGTTAAGAATATTGCCTTTAATATTAGCTCTAAACCCAACTCCTACAAGTTCTAAAATTTTTTCATAGCCTTTATTAACGCCAATTACTGCATTATTTATTAAACTTCTATTCATTCCCCAAAGACGCTTGGTTTCACTGTTTAATTCTTTTGGTTTTATAGAAATACTTTTATTTTCATCAATCTTTAAATCAAAAACTTTTATATCTAAGTTAATTTTTTTATTTCCTATTGGACCTTTTATATCTATTACACCATCATTAAAAACCACGCTCACATCTTTTGGAATTTCAATATTTATTTTACCGAGTTTAGACATTAAAATACCTTGCAGATTATTTCTCCACCTAGCTTATTTTTTCTAGCATCTAAATCTGACATTACACCTTTAGAAGTAGATAAAATAGCTATGCCTAGACCATTATTAATTTTAGGAAGACTTGTTGCGCTCGCATATACTCTTCGACCAGGTTTTGAAATTCTTTCAATATTATTAATTACAGGTGATCCTGAATGATATTTTAAATCTATCAATAAATTTTGTTTATTATTTGCTGAATCAGTTAATGAAAAATTTATAATAAAACCTTCACTTTTTAAAACCTCAAGTATCTTTATTTTATAATTAGAACTAGGCATTTCAATTTTAGTTTTTGCGCGCATTAAACCATTTTTAATTCTTGCTATCATGTCCGAAATTGGGTCATTTAAACTCATAATTTTCCTTTCTTACCAACTTGATTTAACCATTCCTGGAATTTTACCCTCGAGAGTCAATTCTCTAAGAGCGATCCTTGAAATTTTTAACTTTCTATACACTCCATGAGGTCTTCCTGTTATTTCACATCTATTTCTTATTCTTATTTTTGATGAATTTCTTGGCATTTTTGATAATTTTACCTGAGCCTTAAATCTTTCTTCCAAACTTAATTTCTTATTCATAATAATAGCTTTTAATTTTTTTCTTTTTGCCGAATATTTTTTATTCATTTTAATTCGTTTTAAATTTCTATTAACTGCACTAGTTTTTGCCATATTTATCCTTAGTTAGTTTTATCCTTTATGAAAGGAAAATTAAATTGTTCCAATAATAAGATTGTATGTTCAGGTTTTAAGCAAGACGTCACTATTATAACGTCTAGGCCACGAATTTTTTCTACCTTGTCAAAATTTACTTCAGGAAAAATTATATGCTCTTTGATTCCAAAACTATAATTACCAAATTTATCTAAACCCTTGGGACTTAAACCTCTGAAATCTTTAATTCTTGGCAATGCTATATTAACAAGCCTATCAATAAATTCGTACATTTTATCGTTTCTTAATGTAACTTTCAGGCCAGCATTTGTTCCTTTTCGAGTTTTAAAGTTTGAAATTGATTTTTTGAATTTTGTAACTATAGGGGCTTGGCCTGCAATTTGTGATAGGTCATTATAACAGCTTTTAACCACCTTTTGATCATTTCCCTCTAAACCTAATCCCATGTTAATTACAACCTTTTCAAGCCTTGGTCCCATAAATTTGTTCTTCAATGAAAGTTTATTTTGTAAATCTTTTTGAATTTTATTAAAATACAGTTCTTTTAATCTAGGTATCATTTACTTGCTTTCTTTTTTTTTATTGTCTTTTTTTTTATCCTTTTTATTATCAATTTTTTTTTCTATTTTTTTCTCTTTACTTTCAACCATTAGGTTAGAAATATGGATATAATTTTCTTTATCGAAAATTCCTCCTTTTTTTTCCTTAGTAGTTTTAACATGTTTTTTAACAATATTTATTCCTTTAACTTTCGCTAAATTTCTAAATCTATTTATTTCAATTACTTCTCCACTTTTATTTTTATCTTTGCCAGTTAAAATTTTTACATTATTCCCTTTTTTTAAATGCATTTTTATATTACCTCCGGAGCTAAAGAAATAATTTTCATTTGACCCTTAGATCTAAGCTCTCTTGTTACTGGGCCAAAAATTCTTGTTCCTAATGGCTCACCTTTTTCATCAGTTAAAACGGCAGCATTATTATCAAATTTAACTTTTGATCCATCTTCTCTATAAATACCTTTTTTTGTTCTAACAACTACAGCTTTATGCACGGTACCTTTTTTAACTTTACCTTTTGGCATTGCTTCTTTTATTGCCACTACTATTGTATCTCCAATTGAAGCATATCTTCTTTTTGATCCACCAAGAACTTTTATACATTCAATTCTTTTAGCTCCTGTATTATCGGCTACATTTAGCTCTGTTTGTACTTGTATCATTTGTCTACCTCTAATACTTTAAATCTTTTTTGTTTCGAAATTGGTCTTGTTTCTTCAATAGTAACAATATCACCAATTTTAAAATTATTTTTTTCATCATGAGCATGGTACTTCTTTTTTGTTTTAACAACTTTCTTAAAAACAGGATGTTGATACTTTCTTTCAACTATCACTGTAATTGTTTTATCCCTTTTATCTCCTATTACTTTTCCTGTTAGTGTTTTTTTGCTCATATTTATTTCTTTTTTATAATAGTATTTATCCTAGCAAGAGTCTTCTTTGTTTCAGAAACTTGAGAGGGATTTGTTAATTGTGAATTATTTTTTTGAAATCTCATATTAAATAGATCTTTTTTAAATTTATTTAAATTTTCTGATAGCTGATCTTTTGTTAGTTTTTTAATTTCTTTTAATTTCATTTTACCCTTTTAACAAATTTTGTTTTAATTGGTAGCTTAGCTGAAGCTTTATATAGAGCTTCTTTAGCAACATCTTCTGTTACGCCATCTACCTCAAAAAGTATTCTTCCTGGTTTTACTCTGCAAACCCAATATTCTGGCGAACCCTTTCCTTTTCCCATTCTTACTTCAGTAGGTTTTTTTGAAACAGGTATGTTTGGAAAAATTCTTGTCCACACTTTACCAGTTCTTTTCATAAATCTTGTTAATGCTACTCTTGCTGCTTCTATTTGTTTTGAAATAACCCTATCAGGTTGTATTGCCTTTAATCCATATGCTCCATAATTTAATTTGTCACAACGTGATGCTATGCCATGGATACGACCTTTATGAGCTTTTCTATATTTTGTTCTAGTTGGTTGTAACATATTTATTTTTTATTAGTTTCTTGATTAAACTCTTTTCTGAATATCTCGCCCTTATAAATCCATACCTTAACACCTATAATTCCATAAGTTGTTAAAGCTTCTGCCTCTGCATAATCAACGTCAGCTCTTAATGTGTGTAGAGGAATACTTCCTTCTCTTAACCATTCGGTTCTAGCTATTTCATTTCCAGCCAATCTTCCACTAACCATTACTTTAATTCCTTTTCCACCTAAACGAAGAGCTGATTGCATAGCCCTTTTCATTGCTTTACGATAAGCTATTCTTTTAACTAATTGTTGCGCTATATTTTCAGCAACTAGATAACTATTTAATTCAGGTTTTTTTACTTCTTTAATATTAAGCTGTACTTCTGTTGAAGAAAACTTAGAAAGTTTATTTTTAATTTTTTCAATATCAGAACCTTTTTTTCCAATTACAAAACCTGGTCTCGATGTATATATAGTTACAAAGCATTTTTTTGAAGATCTTTCTATCATCACTTTTGATACACCTGAGTTAACTACATTTTCTTTTATATATTTTCTTATTTTAAAATCTTCTATTAAATAGCTTCCAAACTTATTTTTCTTAGCATACCATACAGAGTCCCAGCCTCTATTAATGCCTAGTCTAAAGCCTACAGGATTAACTTTTTGTCCCATGTTCCTCCATTAATTTGCTTTTATTAGAAAGTATTATTGTTAAATTGCTATAAGGTTTATGAATTGGAGATGCTCTACCTTTAGCTCTTGGTCTAAATCTCTTCATTGTAATTGATTTACCGCAAAACGCTTCCTTTATATATAATGTATCAATGTCATATTGAAAGTTATTTTCAGCATTAGAAATAGCGGATGAAAGAGTTTTTTTAATTTCTTTTGAAATTCTTTTATTAGAAAAAGTTAAATCTCTAATAGCATGATCTACTTTTTTACCAACTATGCCTTTAAGTATAACCGAAATTTTTCTGGTACTACTTCTAACATTTTTGTTAACAGCTTTTACTAAATTATCTTCTCTTTTATTACTTTTTTTCATCTTTTTTTGCTACTGTTGTTTCTTCTGCTTTCGCTTTTTTATCTGCGGGTGTATGTCCAAAAAATTGTCTTGATGGAGAAAATTCTCCCAACTTGTGACCTACCATATCTTCAGAAATGGTTATTGGAATAAACTTTTTACCATTATGAACCAAAAAACTAAGACCAATAAAATCTGGAAGTATAGTTGATTTTCTAGACCAGGTTTTAATAGGTTTTCTTTTTGGATCATTTTTATGTTTTTCAACATTTTTTAACAAGCTTGGTTCAACAAAAGGTCCTTTCCACACTGATCTAGTCATAATTTATGCCTTTTTCCTTTTTCTTCTTGTTAAAATATATTTGTCTGTTCTTTTATTGTTTCTTGTTTTTAAACCCTTTGCAGATTGTCCCCATGGAGATACTGGATGTCTTCCACCTGCAGACTTCCCTTCTCCTCCACCGTGTGGATGATCTACAGGATTCATAACCACTCCTCTTACATGAGGTCTTTTTCCTAACCATCTATTTCTTCCAGCTTTACCAATTTTAATATTTTTTTGGTTTGGGTTAGATAAAACTCCAATTGTAGCTCTAGATCTGCTATCGATTTTTCTAATTTCTCCAGAGGTCATTTTAATTAAAGAATAATTTTCAGAAGTTCCAGATATTTGAACTGAAGTACCTGCGGATCTAGCAATTTTTGCACCACCACCAGGATTAATTTCAACATTATGAATATTTGTGCCTATGGGTATATCTTGTAATGGCATGCAATTGCCTATTTTTATTTCTTTTTTATTTCCTGAAACTATCTGATCATTAACTTTTACATTTTGTGGTGCTGAAAAATAAGAAAACTCTCCATCATCATACTTAACTAACATAATGTTGCATGATCTATTGGGATCATATTCAAATCTTTGAATAGTGCATGGAATATCATCTTTTTTTCTAAAGAAATCTATATTTCTATACTTTTGTTTATGTCCACCACCTAAGTGTTTAGAAGTAATTCTTCCAAGATTATTTCTTCCAAATGATTTATTTTTTTTATTTGTTAATGATTTTAAAGGTTTTCCCTTCCACAAATTAGTTTTTTCTACAAGGACAGTTCCTCTTCTTGATTTTGTATAAGGTTTAAAAGTTTTTAATAACATTTTTAAATTCCTGTAGTTAAATCTATGTTTTGACCTTTTTTCAAAGTAATAATTGCTTTTTTATATCCTTTTACTCTGACTTTTTTGCCCCTGGTCATTTTTTTTCTACTTTGTTTATTAATAACATTTACTTTAACAACTGTTACTTTAAACAATTTCTCTATATTTTTTTTAATTATTTTTTTATTAATATTTCTTTTTACTTTAAAAATAACTTTATTTTGTTCTGACAAATTTGTTGATTTCTCTGTAATTACAGGGTGAATAATTTGATCATATAAATGAATTTTTTTCATTACTTAAACCTTTCTTCAATCTTTTTTATAGATGATATTGTAAAAACAGTTTGCTTATATTTTATTAAATCATAACTATTTAAATGTTCACATGTAGTTGATTTTATTCCTTTAATATTCCTTGAACATAAATTTATATTTTTTTTTGACATATCATCTAAAACAAAAAGTGGATTTGTAAATTTAAATTTTTTTAATAAATTATTAAAATCTTTTGTTTTTTTAATTTGATTTTTAAAATCTTCAATTACATATAAATGTTTATCTTTGTTTTTTTTTGATAAAATACTAATTAAACTTATTGATCTTTCTTTTTTATTTAATTTTCTAATTTTATAGTTTCCTCCACCTTTTGGGCCATGAGCAACACCACCTCCTACAAAAATTGGAGCTTTTCTACTTGCATGACGTGCGTTTCCTGTTCCTTTTTGAGCATATATTTTTGCAGTAGATCC
>MDTG01336281.1_pt1 | contig 13396 bp, 11 predicted proteins | sample 811421 | NCBI WGS metagenome assembly MDTG01 (sample SAMN05326645, study PRJNA326480) | marine metagenome | isolation source: seawater | place: Pacific Ocean: South East | collected 2011 | reverse complement strand
TTCAACTTCACAAAAAGCACCTAAGGGGGCGACTACCCCTTTGGCCTCAAGAGTTAATCCTACAACTCTTATGAGCTTCCCACTTTGCACCGGTTTTCCCGACGATAATTGAGTGATTTGCTCTTCGACAACCTCTGAGAACGCCTTACCTAACACGACAAATCCTCTTATCTTTTTTACAAATTATTATCAACAACTGATGTATCCTCCTCGGTTAAGCTATCCGTTGAATTTGCCTCTTCCTTAACAGATTTAATCTCAGGTCCATTTAGCACGACGTCGTCTGCTGTTACCTGGTCAGAGTGAGAGGAGTCTTGCGTAACAGTTAAAATCTCTCCATCCTCAATTGGCTCTCCCAAACCGGACTCCTCCTTTTCTTCTATTACATGAGCTAGTGCAACTTCTGAGTCCATATCGATAATCTCGGTTTCGACCTCAACATTAGAGGACACCGATACTGGTTCTAAATCCTCAGCTTTTATTTTCCAACCGTCCGATTGATCTAGTATCATTTTGGACAATGTTGAAAGCCGGTCCTCAATAAGATCCTCGACTGCGCTTTCTTCAAAGCCTAACCTAAGACTACCCGAAGAGAGAGACGGATCTTCTTGTAAATCGAGTCGCTCGTTTGATGTGGCAACTTCTCCATAACGTTTTCTATCATTTGTGGAAAGATAAACAGTGATTACTCCCTTAGTGTTCTTTTCTATCAAATTTAAAGACTCTAGAACGAGTCTCTCAACAGCCAACCCAGAAACCGACAACTCACCCCTGACTAGATGTTTGGCTATGTGGAGTGAGAGCTTTTTTAAAGGTTCAAAAAATTGAGTTTTATCTTCGCTTGCCGTCCTCATCTTTTCTACAAATTCATTCAGCAGACCGACTGACTCCTGCCAATCTGCCTTCCCTTCTTCCTGACCCTTTAGGTGGCCCTCTTTAAAAGCTGTCTCACGAACCTCTTGAATCCGTTGCTTATATAGATCTGATTCCTCCAACGCTCGCAACTGTTCTTCATCACTTAAGGGTGAAATATCCTGTTCTATTAGCATCAAGTCCTCTTTATCAAGGTCAGGGGCATCAATAGTTTCTGCATCCCCATCCGACAATGCCAATTCCTCAGCGACCACTTCCTCCGCTTCATCTGCTAAGCCGGCCGGGGAATAAGTTGTGAGAGCAAAGCCGCTAATAGATGTGCTCTGCCTACTCTCGCCCTCAGCTTCAACTGCAGCAAAGGCCTTTGCTTTTTTTCCAGCTTCTAACAAATCATTTAGTTTCCAAGAAACGTGTTCAATATCAGACAAAGTCGTCTCCCCTCCCCGCCAACACTAGGTCACCAGAATCTGAAAGTTTTCTTGCTATCCGCATAATGTCTTTTTGGGCATCCTCAACGTCAGTTATCCTTATGGGCCCTTTCGCCTCCATATCGTCTAGAAACATAATTTTTGCTCGTTGGGACATGTTGCCCAAAAATTTATCTTTGACTTCTTCGTGTGCTCCCTTCAACGCAGTCATAAGCATATCTGGCTCTACATTTCGCATCAGAACCTGAATAGCTCTATTATCGACTGCAGAAAGGTTTTCAAAAGTGAACATGTTATCTTGAACTTTCAAGGCTAGTTCTTCATCCAACTCAGATAGCCCCGTTAATATAGAAGTTTCTAAGTCTACTTTTGTAAAGTTCATGATTTTAGCAGCAGCCGTTATACCTCCAAAACTTGAGGACTTAGCTGATGAGCTTGACGAAAATTGTTGTTTCATAATCCCTTCTAGTTCTTCCATAGCTGAAGGTTGTACTGTTTCAAGGCTTGCAACCCTCTGAATAACCTCTGGCCGAGTTTCGGTGGGGAGAAAATTTAATACATCTGCCGCCACGTCATATTCAACTACGGAAAGAATGATTGCTATCACTTGGGGATGCTCTCCTCGAATCATCTCGGCAATTGCCCTCGCATCCATCCAACGTAGGATTTCTAACCCCTTACTGCTAGATCCTGGCATTATTCGACCTAAAACGCTCGCGGCTTTATCTTCACCGAGCGCTCGATTAAGTACACTCTCTACATAATCAGTAGTACCTAACCCTAAATTAGTTTGCTTTTTAATTGTGGATACAAAATCATCTAGAACTATATTTACTGCCTCCTGTGATAGATCTGCCACGCCAACCATGGCAGCTCCTAATTGCTGAACTTCTTTAGGGTCCAAGAATCTAATGATATCCGCTGCTTGTTGTTCTCCAAGGAGCAACATGATAACTGCTGCCCGGTCTACGTTAGTTATCGTTTCCAACTCCGTCCGCAAGGCCTCAGGCATAGGGGCATCTTCAATTGGAGCAGTTGCCTCGGCATTGTTTATTGCTTCATCTGCCATTTTAAAACTCCTAAGTTACAGGCTTTATTATCTCAACCACGAATCATTTTCTTGAGAACATTCGCCACTCTTCCGGCATCTTCAGCAACTAGCAATCTCACCAAGGCCACCTTATCGTCATACGTGTTTGCAGTATCAAGCATATCTGCCGAGATAGTGGATTTTTTCGGTTTCAATTTAGCTTTAATGTCCTCTAAAGATTCCTCATCGCCTAGTTCTATTAATTCTAATTCCTCATCGCTCAATTCACCATCTTTAAATCGAGTAGCCAAGTCATCGTCTTCTTCGGCAGTATCTACCTCTGGTAAATAGGATTTCACTATTGGTCTGATTACCGCTAAAACTACCGCAATGAATGCCAATACCAGGGCCACACTTTTAATTGCATCCAGTAATTGCTCGTTTTCATACCACTGCAATATTGTGACAACTTCTTTTTTTGGCTCAAACTTGGTGGCGATAACCGTTACTACATCACCACGCTCTTCATCAAATCCAATAACCCCTTTTACCAACATAGTTAACCTTTGAACTTCTTCTTGTTTTGCCGCTTCATCAGCTTCTTCATTCGCTACAGCTGACTGGTCTTCAGTTCCCTCATTGTCAACCTCAACTTCTTGCGAGGTATTATTCTTCGGTAAGAGCAATTGTTCGTTTACCACCACTGCCACCGAAACACGATCTATAGAACCCACTTGATTTTTTACATGTCTTACGGAACGATCGATTTCATAATTTCTAGTAGTCTTCCTGCTCATCACCCCCTGCGAATCATCCTCAGCTTGTCCAGCCGTTTGGCCATCTAATTCAGTACCAGCATCAGGAGGTGCAAGATTCGTCATCGCGCCAGGAACACCCATCGCATCCTTGGAATTATCTCGACGGATAGTGGTCGATTCGGAACGAGCTTTCGGCCCATTGTCATTCCCGTCGTATTCTTCAAATGTTGACTCGACTTGGGTAAAATCTAATTGAACATCAACTTCAGCTCGCAGGTTCTCCTCACCCACTATTGGACTAAGAAGCGCATCAATTCTAGTACGGTAGGTCTCTTCCATTATTCTCTTCTGCTCGATTTGCAGTGTGCTCATCTGCATCCCGGGCAAACGATTTGCATCAGTAAGCAAATTACCCCGTTGATCGACTACTACTACATTCTCCGAATCTAGATGAGGGATGCTAGAAGATACCATGTGAACAATTGCTTCTACTTGACTATTCGAAACCACCCTTCCGGAGTGAGGCGTTACCACCACCGACGCCTTTGCTGGAGTTCTATTACGGACAAAGGCACTCTCCTTGGTAGTCGCTAAATGCACTCTAGCATTTTTAATACTATTAATTTGCATGATGCTGCGAGCTAATTCTTGCTCCATGGCAGAAACGTATTTCACTTGCTCCATGAACTGGCTTGTCGTCATGGAGCTTTCTTCACCTAAATTCTCAACTCCACCCTGGGTTGCTCCTTGAGGTAAACCTCTAGAAGCTAGGAAGATCCTAGCCTGATGATACCGTTCCGTTGGTACTTTTAAATCACCTGTTGCGGAATCTATCTTCGCATCAAAATCTGCCGAAACTAGTGCCTCATATGATGCCTGACGATCTGCTTCGACCATACCAGGATAGAGACTGCGGTAAGAACCACTTTCCATCCACAAATAACTAACGGCAAAAACCGCGATTGTCAAAACCACAATAATTGCTGGAAAGGCCTTCCTGACAGCCGGTTGTTGAAATATTTCTGGGATAGTCGGGAGATTTCCTGCTGGTTCCGAGTTGCCCGTCCCAGTTGCAGGCAACTCTCCCATAGAATTCGTCAGAGCTCCTGATTGATCATCGACATTACTCGGATCTGAATCTCCTACTGGTAAATTCACGTCCGTCGGATTAACTGCTATTGCCATTTTTTATTTCTCTCAAAAATTTAGACCGGCATGTTCATTATTTCTTCGTAGGCCTTCAGTACCTTATTTCTCACCTGTACCGTCGCTTCAAAGGCTAAGGAAGATTTCTGCATACTCAAAACGACATCAGGTAAAGATTGTTTAGCTCCAAGCTCGTAAGCTGTTTTTTCAGCCGCCGATGCTTTTTGCAAACTGTTTACCTCGTCCACTGCGCCCTTAACGGCATTTGCAAACGTTGTGCTTTGCTGGTCGCTTACCTTTGCTGCACTTTCTGAGGCAAGGTTCACCCCTTGCTGAGCTTGCGTTTGATATTCTCGAATCTGTCCGAGAAGGGAATTAATGTTATTTAAATGAGCTGAGTCGACCATGGGTTATAACCTCACATTGCGTATGCGTGAGTTAAGTTAATCCCCTCTTCACGCAGTTTCTGTATTTTATGTCTTAAAGTTCTTGGACTTATACCCAACCTTTCTGCTGCCTCCTTACGATTTTTCGTACCATTAATGGCGGCTATAATTGCTTGGCACTCACTGTTTCGAACCGCGTTACTTAAGTCGTGAACTTGCGCGGCCTCTCTAGGGGAATTTGTTATCTGTTCCTTCAGCAACTTGTAATCACCTCCAAAGTTTGAGGGAACCTCTGGTGGGGTTAGCTGACTAAATCGCATTAAACTAGAACCAACCTCTACCGACGAAACCTCATCTAAATCATCAAATATGAGATGGTCCTCATCGACATCTCTCTGACCAGCCAAAACCAGAGCCCTTGCTATTACATTTTCCAACTCCCGTACGTTTCCAGGCCAATGATGCGCAAGAAGTTTTCTCTGGGCAGATGATGTGATCTCTTTGCTGATCGCTTCTTGATTCTTTAATTGGATGAACTGGCTTACCAAGGGCAAGATATCCAAAGGGCGTTCACGTAATGGCGGAATCGCCAATTTAAAAGCACTTAACCGGAAATATAGATCCTCACGAAACTCTCTAGAAGCAATTGCTTTTTTCAAATCATGATTCGTGGCCGCCACAACCCGGATATCTAATTCGATCTCCTTTCGGCCACCCAGTCTCACCACATTTCTCTCTTGTAAGACTCGTAAAAGCTTAGCCTGTAGGTTGAACGACATATCACCAATTTCATCTAGAAAAACTGTTCCGCCGTTACCTTGTTCAAATAAACCCTCTTGTGCCTTTGACGCTCCAGTAAAAGAGCCCTTCTCATGACCGAACAGCATGTCCTCAATTAGGTTTTCGGGCATAGCAGCGCAATTAATAGCCACGAATGGTCCAGCGTACCTAGAGGAAGATTCGTGTAACAGCCTTGCAACGACCTCTTTACCAGCTCCCGTCGGGCCAGTTAGTAATACGGACACCTCAGACTGAGCCACTCTCTCTGTTAAAGCCAGTAAATTTCTGCTTAAAGGATCTACGAATACAAACGCTTTGTTTTTATTATCTTTATCCGTTTGCAGCGATTCTTCACTTTGTTCAGTACTGCCTTGGTTAGAAAACTTCAGATAGGGGTATTGCGGCTTCAAGGCCTGTAGTCTCGCCTTCCAAACATCCTGTTTTTTTTCTTCAGCCGCAATAATTGTAGTTACACCTCTGTCCATGGCGCCTATCGCTAATTCAAATGACTGCCTTCCAACTCTAGCAATTATTATTGGTGTAGTCCCAGCATGGGATGTTACCGATTTAAGCATATCAATCTGATCTACAGTTGTATCGACATATATTACAAAGATATCTGCAGTCAATTGGGAATCAGTCAAGCACTCAACTGAGTTCGAGAAAGAGAAATCAAACTCGGAATCACTACTCATATCTCTTATTGCTTCTGGAAAAATTTCTTTAGAATCTATCCAAGTGATCCGAATTTTATTGGTCATCTGGTTCACTAACATTTGCCTCACTTATTCAAAATTTTTAACAGTTGAACAGTACTAGCAAATGCCATGCCAAATATTAATCATAATAAAATCAATGGTTTGTAAATATTATGGCAAGAAAGTGTCATTTTTTGCCGCCGGCAAATAGTCGGCAATTCGACAACCAGGCTCACGTCAAAACATTATTAGTCGTAGGATTTTATCCCATATCGATTGATCTTCTCAATTAGCGTGGTTCGCTGAATTTTGAGAAGGCGAGCAGTTTTAGAGACGTTACCAGATGAGCTATTAAGCGCTTTTTCAATATATTTTTTTTCTATATCTTGTATTGTCTTTTTTAACGCAATCCCCTCTTCTGGAAAGGAGTTCCAACCTTGAGCAAGCATAATAGCCTCTTCCACTTCGTTGGCCGGGGCCAAGCCCTGCCTAGACCTCAGCGGCACCTCAGGATCATTTATGGGTGGGACAGGATCTGGGCTAGATGAACTATCAACGGCTAGAATTTCCAAATCACGATCGGTCACTACGGTTCTCAATGCTGGGGGAACCATACTAGGCATTATATCTCTTAAGTCCACCTCCGCGCCCGGATGAAGAGCACTAAATCGATCCACGAGGTTAGAAAGTTCCCTAATATTACCAGGCCAATCATATTCCTTTAAGATTTCTAAAGATTTAGGCGCTAATTTTATTGGCTCCGACAAAGAACTAGTATGTATCTTGGCGAAATGACTGACCAATGCCTCAATGTCCTCCTTTCTATCCCTTAGAGCCGGCGTTTCAATTGGGATTACATTTAACCGATAATATAGATCCTCGCGAAATTGTCCCTGTTGGATGAGTTCAGGAAGGTTCCTGTGAGTAGCTGCTACCACACGCACGTCGACCGGTATACTTTTGGTGGTTCCTACCGGATCGATGTGCCTGTCTTGCAAAACACGTAGCAACTTCACTTGTAGGTCAGTGGACATATCACCTATCTCATCAAGAAATATGGTACCACTGTTAGCAATTTCAAACCGACCTTTACGATCCGAAATAGCGCCTGTGAAGGAGCCTTTTTTGTGTCCAAATAGCTCGCTCTCTAATAAATCTCTGGGAATAGCACCGCAATTAACTGGAACAAAGGCATTTTCCGAACGGTCTGAGCAGGCGTGAATGGCCCTAGCCACTAGCTCCTTGCCAGTACCACTTTCCCCAAGAACTAAGACCGTAGCCTCGGTTGAAGCAATTTTCTCGATGAGTGCCCTCATCTCCTTAACGCAAGGGCTTTTGCCGATGATTTTCTCTAACATAACGACCAAGAATTATTAAGAAAATGAGACTCTGCTTAGTTAGTCGGTATCCCTGAAACTACTCCCTTCATTGAGAAAAGAGGGTTCAGCTTACTAATTGAGCAGTTGTAGTCCTACAGTATGTAAAAATAGAGCTATTTCTCTGAAAGCGCAAGACCCAGTGAAAGCTAAAATAGTTTCAGGTAATGTTTCGAAAGATTAAGAACTGCTCTACTGTATGAATATGGGTTGGTATTAATCGAGCGAGCGATGTCTCCCCTTCCTTGGTGTCCTCCAGTTCTAACTCACCTGATTCTCCCTCAGGTTCCCCCGGTAATTCGAAGGATTTTTCTCTCTGTCCAGAGAAATTTTGTTCTGCAATGTGAGCTACGCCTGTGTTAAAAAGTAAACTGTGCCCGTTTGCTGCAACAAGGGTGTCTTTATCCATTTCCGCATTAAGCCGCAGCTATCCGCTCATTTTTTAACAACCCTGGTAACATACTCCATGCGGAGCTTACTTCAGTTATTAAACTTTTAACTTCTTCAAGAGCTTCCACATCATTTCTAGAATGAGCATGAAGTAATCTTCTCACTGAATATTCGTAAAGATCATTTAAATTTCTGGAAAGATCTCCCCCCTTTTCCATATCCAGCGACATTTGTAGGCCGAAGATAATTTTTTGCGCTCTAGATATTGTCTCGTTCTTTTCAGCGATTTCACCACGCTCTATGTGGCCATGCGCCTTATCTATTGACTCCATCAAACCATCAAAAAGCATTTGTACTAACTGCACGCCGTCAGCGTATGCTGCACTGCTTTCAACTTCCACATTTTGGTATGCCTTTAGAGCGCTTCTTCTTCCCATGCCGCGTTACTCCTAAAATCTATTTTTTTATGCTCACTTATTAAATCGGATTCAATCCCCGATTCTTTAGCAAAAACACGGCTAGCAAACTTTAATTGATTGGAATTTCCTTACTTAGGCAGGGCAATTTAAGAAATTGCTTCTCACGCAGATGTTTACAGCCTTCTCTGCTTCAGCTACTTCCGCGTCCTCAAGCAATAGTTTTGTAATGTTAACTAGGTCTTGGGCTTCTTTCTGGCCATTTTTAAGCGCAATGGATGCCCAAATAAGTGCTTTAAAGGAATCAGGCTTCTTGGCACCCTCTCCGGCCTGTAACATATAGCCAAACATAAATTGGGCGGCAGAGTAGCCATTTTTTGCCGCCTTTAGGAAAAGAGGTTTCGCCCTACTATAACTGAGCTTTACCCCACTGCCCTGGTAATATGCAAGACCAAGCATGTATTGAGAGTCAGGCAGTTCCTGCTTTGCCGCACGACGAAACCATTTAACGGCCTCTTGGTCATTTTTTGCTACCCCGAAACCTTGACTATATAACATCCCTACATTGTGCTCAGCCTCAGCCAAGCCCTTTGACGCAGCCTGCTTGTACCAGTTCATTGCCTCCAAATAGTCTTGAGAAACCCCATAGCCTTGTTCGTATAAATGCCCGATATTGTTGAGCGCCTGGGGCACCCCTTCCTTCGCTAAACCTCTCCATGCTCGCATAGCTGTAGCATAGTGCTTTCTCTCCATAGCCCTTAATCCGGCCTCAAAAGGGTCGGCAGCAACCGGAGATATAGTGAGATATAGACAAAAAACAGATATCCACTGGCTTGTTCTTAGCTTAAGTAGTCGACTCAACATTTATCGCTCCATACTTCTAGCATTCCTTTGAACATCTATCACTGCCTGGAATAAATCCCCCTCTGTGACAGTACCTAACAGATCGTTTTCCTCGTTAACTACCGGTAAGCTTTCCCCTACAAATTGACTTACTTTTTCCATCGCGACAGTGAGAGACTCTCCTGAAAGCAAAATAATAGGGTCCACCTCTAGAACCGTTTTCACTTCTGCCTCACCCGCTTTCAGGGCGTCATAAATAGAAATCTTTCCAATCATCTTTCCGTTTTCATCCACGATGTAGCCCTCCGTGTGCCCACGCTTTTTCAACTTTTCTACCGCATGAACTCCATCACTTCCTGGATCTAGGGCAACATAATCATCGCTTGCCAATTCTTCCATTTTTTGTTGGCTTAAGGCGATTGCCTCGCGTCCTTTCTGTAAATCAATGTCCCTATCCAGGAGCTGCCGATCGAAAAACGAGTGGCCAAACAATCTATGGGTCAGCAGACTACAAATCATAACCGCCAGCATTGCTGCAACCGCACAATCATAGCTTTTTGTTAATTCTAAAATGATTAAAACTGCTGACACCGGCGCTCCGATCACGGCTGAACTCACTGCCGCCATCGATGCAATAGCCAGAACGTTTGAAACGTCCCCAACACCAAATATGACCGCTATTTGGCCAGCTAATGCACCAGCGGACACTCCAACAAATAATGCCGGAGAAAACACGCCCCCAAAGAGCCCAAAACCGATACAAAGCGAGGTCATCAATATCTTTGCTACCAACACGGTAATAAGGAGGCCAATGGTAAATTGGCCAGCGATCATTTGATTGATGCTATCAATTCCTAATCCCAAAATTTGGGGCACCCAAATGCCTACCACTCCACAAACCGTTGCCGCAATGAACGGGGCTGCCATGGGTGAAATCTTAAGCTTTGGCGGCAAACTCGCACCAAACCTCAACGAATGCATAAAAACCATCGCAACGGCTGCCAAAATTGGAGCTAAAATCACCAAAACGGGTACCAACTCCGTAAGTTCAGGGACTGAAAAGGAAACATCGAAGCCTGAAACACTCGGAAACCAGCTAGTCCCTAAAGCGCTAGCCGTAACCGATGCCACTGCAATGGGGGCTATCGCCCTCAAGGAAAAATGTCTTAAGACCGCTTCATGAGCAAAAACCACCCCGGCTATAGGGGCATTAAAACCCGCCGAAATGGCCGCGGCTACTCCACATCCTAGATACACATCATGGGACAGTCTGCTGGTAAGAAAGCGTTTGACCCAAACCCCCATCGTGGCACCAAAATGAACCAAAGGTCCATACTGGCCCACAGACGCTCCTCCGCTGGCCGAAGTAAAGGCTGCAAGCGTGGAAGCAAAACCACGCTTAATATCCAGCGGTTCATTAATTTGATGGGCTGCATACATCGCGTCAGCTGGACCTGCCCATTTCACAACACCCAAAGTGGTCCGAATAAAAACCACTACTAAAGCCGCGGTCCACAGAAACGCCAAGGGAGACAAGGAAACAGAATAATCTCCGATCGCAACTAGGAAGAATTCACTGGCCTCTCTTTGGTCACTAAAATACTGCACTCCGCTGACAAATAAATTAGATACTACCGCCAAAACAGCCCCTATAAAGCCACCAACCAGAAAAACTATTACCATTTCCACGAGAGCATCTTTTATTTTTGCCATAACGCTTTCCCTAAATTAATGTCCTCTAATTTACCACATTTGGTTCTCAACCAGATTGCAGCCCCAAAACCACATCGTACCCGCTAGTTTCAGAAGGCTCAATATTAGATTATCCTTGATTATTATGGATAAACGCTCGAAACGACTTATTTCAGAAATTGAGAAGTCTCTAATCTCTAAGCCAACTAAAATTCCCACAAAGACTATCGAAAAATTGCTCGGAAAAAAACAAGGATCTGACCGGCTTCATGAATTGCTAGTCGGGACAAAATTTGCGCTAGAAAATAATCAAGCACAAACAGCCCTACTCTTATCTGCAATAAGTTTGACGACATTCCCAGAAAATAACGACTGTTGGGCGACGTTTGGGTATATCACTCAAATTGTCGCGGCCACTCCAGCCGTTTGGGCGGTGCTAGAAAAATACCTGGAAAAAACACAAGACTCAAACCTATTAATCAAGTTCCGCCATTCCATACGCCTGGCTGGCAAACAAGATTTGGTAAAACTTTTACCAATAGAAGCTGTGGAATTGGACCCCATTTTGATCACGCTTCAAGTAAACGTCGCCCAAAGAGAATCGGTCGAATTGGCTACGAAAATCTTGGAAAAAGGTAAAATAATGCTGGACTCTAAGATCTTTTCAGCCACCACCGAGGGAGAGTTTTTGTATTGTTATGGTGAACACCTTCTTTCTCTAGGCAGGCACACTGATGTTATCCAGTTACTAAAACCATTTATAGCTGACCAAAAAAAGATTGATCAAATTCCGGAGGATGAACAAAAACCTTTACGCGCAGTCCTCTCCAGTGCTCAATCTCGGTTAGGAGACCATCTCGGCGCCCTTACGACCAGCCTTACCCATTCCATAAGCAAATTGCCCATGGCGGAATCAAACGCTGCCTTTGTGTATAACATCGCCTTGATTTTCTCCAATTTGCAACTCAGAGAAACCGCAGCAGATCTATATTATTTAGCCTTTCAGATGGACAAAAGTGACGCTGCAGCTGGATTTCATGCGCTGTATCAAAGAAGTCATCTCTGCAACTGGGAAGATAGGGACAACTTGAAAAAAGCCTGTAACTTGGCAATCGCCCACTCTTTCAAGCAAGGCACCTCCAGCCTCAGAGGCGCCAGGATGCTTGCGAGCTGCGCCTTCTCAGCCACTACAATGTTTGATTCACTAAAACTGCAATCCTACCTTTTGGAGAGAAGTGTTGAGGCTCACTCAGAGCTACCCGCCCAGAACCACCCTCCTCTCATCCCCCGAAAAACAGGAAAACTCAAAATTGCTTATCTTTCTGCCGATATTCACTCTCACGCGACCGCATTTTTAATTGCGGGACTCTTGGAAAGTCACGACCGAGAAAAGTTTGACATATACCTTTTCTCCTATGGTACCAATCAGGCTGATGACTCGTTCCGAAAAAGAATCAGAAAAGCGGTTGGGGATAACTTCCTAGAGGTGAGCCAGTGGAGCGATGAGCAAATCTGTGCATCTATACGCGATGAAAAGATCGATATTACGATAGATCTCAAAGGATTCACCCAGAATGGCCGACCTTTTTTACTTCATTCTCGACCCGCACCCCTTCAAATCAATTATTTAGGCTATCCAGCCTCGATGGGGATGCCTTACATAGATTATTTTGTCGGGGACACATATACGTTAACCGTTAACAATCGTAAACAATTTAATGAACGGCTAATCACTCTACCTATTTTCTATCAGCCTCCAGATTCAAGTCGCACTCTGGCCGAATCCTCCGATAGAACCTCTCACCTTGACGTTGCTGAGGATTCTATAGTGTTGGGAGCCTTCAATTCTATCTACAAATTAACCCCAGAGATCTACGATATTTGGTTAAAGCTACTGTCAAAACACACAAAGTGCGTACTATGGCTAACTGAAACTAGCGCTTCAGGTAAAAGCAGGCTGCTCAAATTAGCCACCATGGCTGGAATAGAGCCGAATCGAATTATTTTCGCCCCCTTTTTAGATCAAGAGCATCATATCGGCCGCTTAGCTCACGTGGATATCTTTCTGGATACCTATCCCTGCGTAGGTCACACGACGGCTACAGATGCGCTATTTCAGGGAATACCTATTGTGACCATTGCTGGAGAGACCTTCGCCTCCAGGGTTGCAGCCTCCGCACTGCACCACATTGCTTGTTCAGAACTGATAGCGGAGTCATATGACAGCTATTATCAATTACTGGACGAACTTATTAATGACAAGGAGAAGCTTGAGATGATCAGGCGCAAGGTAAAAGAAAACGTGAAGAAGTACCAGCTGTTCGATACCGAACGCTACACCAGAGTTTGGGAAGAGGCGCTTACAGGTATTTTTAATCAATGGAAAGAAGGACTTTCAGCTTCCGACTTTTTCCTAAAAATTTAATATATATAGCTATAATAATATGACAGAAGCCATTGATAAAAATAAAGAATTAATAGAAATTTTGTTGAATACTGATAACCGGGATTTGGCAAAAAGGGTTTTAAAAGAGCTCCATGAAAGAGGTGAGAACACCGGCCTATTAGAGACACTGCTTC
>MDTG01327433.1_pt1 | contig 13396 bp, 10 predicted proteins | sample 811421 | NCBI WGS metagenome assembly MDTG01 (sample SAMN05326645, study PRJNA326480) | marine metagenome | isolation source: seawater | place: Pacific Ocean: South East | collected 2011 | reverse complement strand
TTGATCAAAATATTTTTTTTTTCTTTAGGTTTTTTTATTGGACTAATTATTTTTTTATTAATTAAAATTTTATATCCATTTATATTAATTAGATTTTACAATATCATTTCAACTAGACTTGGTCATTTTTTAGATGATATGGACATTTATTTATCCTGTAAGAAAAAAAATTTAACTAACACAGATTTAAAGAGTTACAGAAAATCTTTAGATATTTTTTACTTTAGATCAAAAATTAGCAATAAATATGTTGCTAAAATTTTAAAAAAAAAATTAATAATTTTGCCTTTGGAAATTATGTATTGGGTAGATAAGTTTGATACTTTTACAATAAAATTTCTTAGATTTAAAAGGATACATATCAATGGGGACTCTATTGCTGGAGATTCTAATCATGCACCTTTATTAAATAGAGATATTCATGGAACATATAATTTTCCTAGAAATTTTTCATTTAATAGAAAAGAGCAAACTAATGGTAATTTAATCTTAAAAAAATTGGGAATTAAATCCAAGTATGTTTGTATTTATACGCGTGATAGTAAATATTTAAAAAAAAATTATCCCTACAACGATTGGAGTAAACATAATTACAGAGATACGGATATAAATATTATGATAGATACATGCAAGTTTTTAATTGAAAAGGGTTTTTTTGTAGTGAGGGTAGGAAAAGATATGGAAAAAAAAATGAGTTTTAAACATGAAAAATTTATTGATTATTCTTTTTCCAATTTTCAATCTGATTTTATGGATGTTTTTATTATTGCAAATTGTGATTTTTTTATTTCTACAAGTAGTGGTATTGATGCAATTGCCACAGCTTTTAGAAAAGAAATTATATTCCCTTTTTTATTTCCAGTAATGGATACAAAATCTACAACAGATAGACATTTTCTTGCTTATAGAAATCTATATTCAAAAAAATTTAAAAGAAATCTCACATTTTCAGAAATAATTAATTATGGTTATGGTTACATAGTTAACCAAGATGACTTAATTAAAAATGAATTAGAATTAGTGGATCCATCACCAACAGAAATTGTTGAGGTAGTCAAAGATTTTTTAAAAACGCGGACAAATTATAATTTTAGTGATCTAGATTATATTAAATTTTTGGAAATATTTAAAACATCAGAATTTTATACAAAAGCTGGAAATCAATATCATACAAAAAATCATCTTAATTTTAAAGTTTCTCAATATTTTTTAAAGCAAAATCACGAATTGTGGACGCGGTAGTTGATTAAAACACGCAAATTATATACCTAAAGGTTTTATTTTTTTATAAAATTGATATAGGAAAATTATTAATACTAAGATTATGAACAAAATTTTTAAATTAAAAAAAAATTTTACTGATCACCTTAGTTTTTATCTATCAAATTCTGTATCACCAGTGAGGCAAGATATTAAAAATATCAAAAATCATTTGCAAAGAAGAGAAAGTCTTTACAGTAAATTAAATTTATCTCCTTTATTAATATCTAAATCCAGAATATTAGAGGTAGCACCAGGTTCTGGTTATAATTCTATTTACACAAATAACCAAAATCCTAAATACTATGAACTTGTTGAACCAAATAAAGTTGCATGCAAAGATTTAAATAAATTCTTAATAAAAAATAAAAATAAAAATAAAAATTTAAAATTAAATTCAATTAAAATACAAAATTTTAAACCAGTAATTAATTATGATATAGTATTATGTGAATGTTGGATAGGAGCTGTAGAAGAAGAGGTTAAAGTTTTAAAGAATTTTCAAAATTATTTAATTAAGGATGGAATACTCGTTGTTACATTTCAACCCGCAATCGGAATGTTAACAAATACTTTAAGAAAAATAATAAGTTTTAAACTTATAAAAAAAAATGATGATATTGATACCAAGGTTAAAAAATTAAGTTATGCTTTTTCTGGTCATCTAAAAAATTTAAAGTATATGAGCAGGTTAAATAAAGATTGGATTATTGATGTTTTAATAAATCCAGCAATAATAGGAAGTTATTTAGCACCTGAAACAATATTTACAATACTTGATAAATGTGAACCATTAAGTACCTATCCATCTTTTGAAAATGGTTGGAGATGGTACAAAAGTTTGATATCGAAAAATAAAAAAAAATTATTTTTAAAAGATTATTACTCTAATTATTTAAATTTTATTGATAGCAAAAGCACAAATAAGATAATCAATCACAAAATTGGGATGAGTTTAGATTACGAGCTATATAAATTTTATAATAAACTTTTAAATTATGAAAATTCGTCAAATTCTTTTAAAGAAATAAACTATAAAATTCTAAAAGATTTAAAACAATTATATTTAAACTTAAATAAATTTAAAATCGTAGTTATAAACAATTTAATTAAAGAAACTATAAATTTATTAGAAGATAAAAAAATAAATTCAAAAAAAGTTTCTAAATTAAAATTTTTATCAAAAACATTTGGAAGAGAGCTTTGCTACTTATCTTTGAAAAAAAACTAAAATGAAAAAACTCCAAATTTTTTCAATTTATAAAAAAAAAAAATTAGATAATAATATTTTTGATAATACAATTTACTTATCGAATATTAAAAACAAGCTACTAAAAAAAAAAAAAATTAGTAAAAATAGTATTTTTTTATATTATCTAGAAAATAATTCTCGGAAAAAACTAAGTGTTTTAGACTACGGTGGTGGAGCTGGCGAGTATTATGTAGGTTGCAAAATACCAAAAAATATCAAAATTGACATATATGACTCAAAAAAGTTAATTGAACTTGGCAAAAAGTATTCAAATAAAAATATATTTTTTACTCACGAAAAAAAAAATTTAAAAAAAAAATATGATATTATTTTTATAAATAGTGTTTTCCAGTACGTTACAAATATAAACAAATTGATTTCATATCTTTTAATATTTAATCCAAAAATACTTATCTTTTCAGATTTTTATGGAACAGAAAAAAAAAAATTTAATATTTTTCAAAACTATTACAATTATTGTATGAAAGTTCATTTTCATAATATTAAAAATTTAGAAAATAAATTTAAGAAAAATGGATATAAATTATTATTTAAGTCACCTTATATTCCAAATATATTTGGAAAGTTTCAATTTTATGATACTTCCAATTTACCAAAAAAGTATCAGAGTAATTTTTCTTACAATTTAATTTTTGAACAAAATTAAAATTAATTTATTTTAGAGGAAATAAGACATAATTTGTTAATGATAATTAGTTAATTCAATTTAAATCATTAATAATTACTTTATGATCTAAATATTATTGCAATTTAAAAATATTTATAATATGTAGCGGTAATGAAATTTTATTCCATAACAAATTGTAGACTCTGCAAATCAAAAAATCTTTTAAAAAGATTAAGTTTAACACCTACACCATGGGCTGATGATTATTTTAAAGAAAAAAAATTACAAAAGAGTCCAAAAGAAATTCCTCTTGATTTGTATGAGTGTCAAGAATGTAAGCATGTACAACTAAAAGATATAATTGAAGCTGAAGACATTTATTTAAATTATAGTTATGAGACTGAGAGCACTCTTGGACTAGGCGAACATTTTATTGAAACAGCTGATTCTACCTCAAAATTAATAGATGGAAATAATGGTCTTGTTATAGATATAGGTAGCAACGATGGTATTTTATTAAAATATTATAAAAAAAAAGGTTTTAAAATACTAGGGATCGACCCAATGCCTGGGATCGCAAAAAAAGCAACTGAAAATGGTGTAGAAACACTGCCAATATTTTTTAATTCTAAAAGTGCGGAAGAAGTATTAGCTAAATTTGGAAAAGCTAAAATTGTATCAAGTAATAATTTAGTTGCAGATACTGACGATTTAGATGATTTTGTTGATGGGGTTAATAAAATTTTAGACGATGATGGTATATTTTTTTTCGAGACATTTTATTTTTATTTACAAGTTAAAAACTTTGTGTGGGATTTTACTTATCATGAGCACTATTCATATTTTTTAATTAGACCATTAAGAGATTACTTTAAAAAGAAAGGTTTAGAAATAATTGAAGTTAAAACAAATCTTACAAAAGGTGGTTCAGTTAGAGTGATACTACAAAAAAAAGGTGCAAAAAGAGCAATTAGCGAACAAGTAAATCAGTATATTAGTAAAGAGGAAAATGAGGGATTTTATAATGGGAATGCAATACTTGAATATGGTAAAAAAATAAAAGAGAGTAAAAGTGAATTTGTAAAAAAATTTAATGAAATAATTTCAATAACAAAAAATATCGCTGGGTTCGGTGCTTCTGCGACATCAACAACTTTAATCTATCATTATAATTTAGGGGATAAATTAAAATATTTAGTGGATGATTTTTATATGAAGCACAATACATTTAGTCCAGGTTACGAAATACCAGTATATGAAACAAAAAAATTATATGAAGATATGCCAGAATATGTTGTAATCTTGGCATGGAGGTATAAAGATAAAATAATATCAAAAAACAAAGAGTATTTAGATAAAGGAGGAAAGTTTATTATTCCTTTGCCCCATTTTAAGATAATAGACTCTACTAGTTTTGAATAAAAAAAAAATTAAATTGGTTTGGATTGGCTCAGGTTTTGTTTCACAGGTAGCTCATCTTTCCTCTTTTTATGGTATACCTAATGTTGAAATAGTAGCACTCGCAGAACTTAGAAAAGATATTGCTCTTAAATCCTGTCAAAGATTTAAGATAAAAAAATATTATTCAGATTATAAAAAAATGCTCAAAAAAGAGAAATATGATGGTGTTGTATTGATTGTTAGAAGATATCAAACAGCATCTATTGCTCACTATATATTAAATAATAAAAATAATCTTTTTACAGAAAAACCAATGGCACCAAATTATGAACAAGCAAAGCTACTAGTAAATTCAGCAAAAAAAAATAAGTGCTTATATAGCACTGGATTAATGAGAAGACATGATGATGGTATAAAATTTGCATTGAAATTGATAAGAAAACTTAGAAAAAACAAAAGTCATGGTAAATTTATAAACTATAGGTATAGCTGCATTGCCGGTGGAGACTATTGTAATATAGATGGATTTTTTCCCTCTAAAAAACCTGTTTCAACAACAAAAGAGTGGTCCTCAAAACCACATTGGTTAGATAAAAAATTTGAAAAAGATTATGAAAAATTCCTAAATTACTTTATTCATAATTTTAATTTAACAAGATATTTATTTGGAAACATTTTAGAAACTAAAAATATATCTTTAGAAAAGGATCATGGTTTTTTAAATTTAAAACATAAAAATTACAATGGTACTTTTGAATACACTTATTTAAATAACAATGATTGGGTGGAGAAGATTGAGATTTATTATGAAAGATGTAATATTATTATAGAGATACCACCTGCTTTTCTTAAAAATATAACTTGCAAAGTATTAATGAAAGATCATAACAATGGAAAGGTTATAAAATCAAATACGCCATATACTTGGTCTTTTAAAAATCAAGCCGAAATGTTTGTAAAATCTTTAAGAGAGAAAAAGCTAAAACATGAATACAGTGGAGAAGATGCTGCCATAGATATAAAATTAATAGAAGATATTTGGAGGAAAAAAATTTATTCACTTAGTTAATCTTCTATTAGTGTTAACTGTTGAGAGTTTAATATTAATTGAAGGTTTAAATAATAACACAAAATCGTTTTATGAAAATTAGATTAAGAAAAACAGAAATAGAGAATAGAAACAAAAGATACAAAATTTTAGGTCAAATAAATGAAATTTTATTAGATAAAAATATTATGATGGGTCCAAGAATATCTAGGACTGAAAAAAAATTTTCTAATTATTTTAAATGTAATTATTCACTTTTAACTGGTTCTGGATCAGACTCTATTTATTTGTCTTTAATGTGTTTAAATCTTAAACCTGGTGATGAAATTATTACTACACCTCTATCTTGGGTTACTAGTGCTACACCAATATTAATGTTAAATCTTAAACCAGTTTTTGTGGATGTTGATCAAAATTTGAATATTAATCCTGATGAAATTCAAAAAAAAATAACCACAAAAACAAAAGCAATTTTATTAGTCCATTTTACTGGAAGATCGTGCGACATGGACAGAATTCAAGATATAATAAAAAAACATGGTCTTTATTTAATTGAGGACTGCTCTCAGGCATTTGGCTCAAAATATAAAAATAAATATTGTGGAACTTTTGGTGACTTTGGGTGTTTTAGTATGAACCCAATGAAAAATTTATCTGCTTATGGTGAAGCTGGACTTATAATTGTAAAAAAGAAAAAATTTTATGAAAAATTAAAATTGCTGAGATATGCTGGAACAAAAAATAAAGAATTTTGCTATTATCCAAGTAGTAATTTTAAACCGGACACTATACAGACAGTATTTTTAGAAAATTCATTAAAAAGTTGCAACAAAAGAATAAAAGTAAAAAATAATATTGCAAATATCTTCAGAGAAAAACTAACCAAAAAGTTAGGTTTTCAAGATCAAAATAAAAATTATTATCATAGCTATTATTCGTTTGTTATATTTTGTGAAAAAAGAAAAGAATTTATTAAATATTTGAACAAAAGAGGCATCCAAAATAAGATTGAGCATCCAATTCTTATACCTAACCAAGTAGCCTTTAAAAAAAAATATAAATTTTCATCTAAGGAATTTCCTGTTGCTAAAAAATTAGTTAAAAAAATTTTAAGCATACCTATTAGACATGATTTACAAAATAACGAGATTAAATACATAATAAAGTCAATTAATAATTTTTATGATAAACTTTAAAGAGCAATATAAAAATTTTATTTATTTATTGGACTCTGAAGACAAAAAAAGATTAGTTATTATTTTTTTTCTATCTTTAATTGCGGTTTTTCTAGAATTATTTGGAGTTGGTTTAGTTATACCTTTGATGACTTTAATAAGTACTGATGGATTAGGCCAATTTTTTAAACTTGTACCTTTTGTAGAAAAATATTTTGAAAATAATTCAAAAGCAGAGTTAATGATAAATTTTATAATTTTTATTATTATTTTTTTTATTTTTAAATCTTTCTTTACAGTATTTCTTACTTGGGTAAAAAAAAAATTTATACTTCATCTCTCTGTCAAAATTTCTTCTAAATTACTAAACCATTACTTAAAAAAAAATATGAATTTTCATTCAAATATGAATTCAGCAGAAATTTTAAGAAATGTTGACCAAGAAACACATACACTCGCTAGTAGTTATTTTACAGCTATAACTGACTTAGCATTAGATTTTTTAATAGCATCTTGTTTGTTAGTAATGATGGTTTATCTAAATTTTTTTGAAACTATGATGGTGTTTTCATTATTAATTGTTATTTCACTTTTTCATTTTTTACTTGTAAAAAAAAAATTATTTGCACTTGGTACTGAAAGAATATTTAATTCGAGTAAAATTATTGAAATTGTGAGTCAAAGTGTTTCACTAATTAAAGAAATCCAAATTTTGAATAAAATTAAGCAAGTAACCGAGAGATTTAAATTTTACCAAAAAAAAAATGCTAATATTTTAGTTTATGATGAAATAGTAAGTTTTTTGCCGTCGGTTTATTTTGAATTGCTAGCGGTTTTATCAATATGCCTTGTTTTACTTGTTTCAATTTTAAATGGTGCGGATATATCAACAACTATAACAAAAGTTGCCGTCTTTGCTGCAATTGCTTTTAAATTAATGCCAGTATTAAAAAGAGTTTTATCTACAATTAATAATATTATACATCATGCTCCAAGTCTAAATACAATCTTTAAAGATGTGATTTATAATAAAGATGAGTTTTTAAGACCTGAGCCTAGTAATGAAGTAAAGAGTTATTTTGAAAATTTAGGTCCTGAAGCTACAAAAATTTCTGTTAAGGATTTAACATTTTATTATGATGACAGAAAAAGTCCTGATTATAAAAATTTTATTTTCGAAAATACTAATATAGAATTATCAGCAAATCAGGTTACAGGTATTATTGGTTCATCTGGAACAGGAAAATCTACGTTTATAAGTATTTTATGTGGATTCTTAAATCCATTGAAGGGAAAATTAGAAATTAGAGATAAGTCTTTCGAAAGCATATCGCAACTTAATAAGTATATTGGATATGTATCGCAGCACACAAATTTAATTGATGATAATATTATAAATAATATTTGTTTTGAAACAAAAAAAGAGGATATTAAAATCGATAAAGTAAATTATCTTATCAAGTATTTGGAATTAGATAAAATTGTTCAAAATTTACCAGATGGAATTGATACAAAATTAGGAGAACAAGGACTTAAATTCTCAGGAGGTCAGAGGCAAAAAATTGCAATTGCAAGAGCCCTATATCTTGAAAGAAAAATTTTAATTTTTGATGAGTCTACAAGTTCTTTAGATAGCAAAAATGAGAAACTTATTTTTGAATTAATTAATAAAATAAAAAAAGATAAAATTATTATTTTTATTTCACATAGACCATCAATTTATAACATAGCTGATAAAGTTTACGAAATTCAAAATAAAAAATTTATATTAAAAGTTTAATGAAATTTTTTAAAAAGGAAAGAAAGATAATTTATAATGAACCCTTTTTATTAATTTCTCTTCCTATTGCATTTTTTATATTAATTATAACTTTTATTTTAAGACCATTTCTATTAATAAGATTTGGATTAATTCATTCCGATAGGATTGGTCATTTTGCGACTAATACTGAGTTAGCGTTATGTGAAAAAAAATTTTTTAAAATTAAATCGTTAGATTTATTTTATTTTCCAACTGAACCATGTAATAAATTTTTTGCAAAAATTGTTAAACAAAAAGTTTTAGTACTCCCAAAGATAATTTTAAGGCCATTTTGTCTTATTGTAAGAAAGATAAAATATTTAAAAATTCATATTGCAGGTCAACCAATGAGTGGAGATTACGATGTTAATAACTTAATTGATAAATATAGAAATCAATTAAATATTACCAAAACAGATATTAGCCAAGGAAATAAATTTATGAATAAAATAAATCCAAAAAATAAACCAGTAGTTACTTTAATTATTAGAGATTCAAAATATTTAAAAAACTTAGTTAAAAATAATTCTTTTAATTACCATTCACATAGAAATGATAATATAAACAAATACAAACGTGTAGTTTCTTTTCTAATACAAAAAGGTTACTTTGTAATAAGAATGGGAAATGTTGCAAAAGACCGATTAAAAATTAAAAATAATAATTTTTTAGATTATCCATTTTATAAGGAAAAGTCTGATTTTTTAGATATTTTTATAGGATTTAAATGTGAAATTTGTATAACAAATGGAACCGGATATGATGCAATTCCTACCATTTTCAGGAGAAAAATGATAAATATAGACCCCATACCAATAGGTTATATTTCTACATATTCAAAACGTCATTTTTCTAACGTAACGAAACATTATTCAATAAAATTAAATAAATATTTGAGTTTAAGTGAAATTTTTAAATTTAGTTTGGATAATAAGTTTGAGGCCAAGGAATTTAATGAAGAAAAAATAAAACTTGTAAAATCTTCTTCTACTGAAATTGAAAAAATTGTAGATGATGCTTTAAATTATTTTAATAATATAAAATATAGAAATAAGTTTTCTAAAAAATTTAAAAAAAAATATAAAGAAAATCTTTTAAGATATAAAAAAAATAATAGTTTTAGGTATCATGGTAAACTTAAAAGTGAATTTTCTAAATATTGGTTAAAAAAATACAAATATTTGTTAAATTAATTCTTTTTATTTAAATATATTCAAATAAAAGAAAGTATATATGAAAAAAAATATCTTATTTTTTTCTGGTAAAAGAGGAGGAATTAACCATTTCATACCTTTAATTAAAAAAATTCAAAAAAATAAAAATTTTAAATGTTCTATTCTATTTACTGATATGCATTTATCAAAAATATTTGGAGAAACTTATGATGAGTTTGTAAATTTAACTAAAGAAGTACATTTTGTAAAATCTATATCTAAAAAGATAGATGGATCTAAATCTAATAGAGCCAATCAAATTCCTAAAGCCATGAATGGTATTACTAAAAAACTAATAAATATTAAACCTTATGCAGTAATCATTTTAGGTGATAGGAGTGAATTATTTTCTGTGGCAATACCATGTATGATACTCAATATCCCGATAATACATTTTTATGGAGGTGACGTATCAGAAGGAAGCACAGATAATACGACCAGATTTTCATTAAGTATGATTTCGAATATTCATTTAGTATCCAATAAATATAGTTTTGAAAAACTTTTAAGTTTAGGAATTGAAAGAAAAAAAATTTTTAATGTTGGGCTTTTATCTCTACATCAAATTCCACTTACTAGACCATCTAAGATAAACTTCTTTAAAAAAATGAAACTAGACCCTAAAAAAAAAACTATAATTAGTATAATTCATCCAGAAACACATTTTTTAGATAAATTAAAAAATCAAATGAAAAATATTTTAATTTCCTTAAAAAAAGTTGATGCAAATAAAGTATTTATTTATCCCTGCTCAGACCCTGGATATGACATAATTATTAAAAGTATTCGAGAATATTGTAATAGAGACAAATTCTCCCATTTATTTAAAAATTTAAATAATGAATTGTTTTACAACCTTTATTCAAATTCAAATTTAATCATTGGCAATTCAAGCTCTGGTATACTTGAATCAGGGTATTTAAAAATTCCAGCACTTAATATTGGTAATAGGCAAAAAGGTAGATATCAAACACAAAACATAATTAATTGTCAATTTAATAGCAAGGAGTTAACAAAAAAAATTAATTATTGTTTAAATAACAAAAAATTTATATTTAAAGTTAAAAAAGCTAAATCATTTTATTATGATAAGTATTCTTTGAAAAAAAGTTATGAAGTTTTAACAAAAATTGATATGAAAAATAAAGATATAATAATTAATAGGTTTTAAAAATATGAAAATACTTGTTACCGGATCTGATGGTTATTTGGGTTGGCCTCTTATTTGTAGTTTATCAATTAACTTTCCAAAATATGAAATAGTTGGTGTTGATAATAAATTTAGAAGAAAGTGGGTTAATGAGGTAAATGGGACCACTGCTATTAAAATTGCCAGTTTTGAACAAAGAAAAAATTTTTTAAAAAAAATTAATAAAAAAAATAAATATTTAAATATTGATTTAAGACAATTTGATAAAGTTAACAATTTATTAAAAAATAATAATTTTGATTTAATTTTTAATTTAGCAGCCCAACCCTCTGCACCATACTCAATTATATCTGCAAATCATTGTAATTTTACTCAGAATAATAATAATCAAATTTTGAGAAATTTTATTTGGGCATTAAAAACAAATAAAAAGGAAAAAATACCTTTTGTACACACAACAACTACTGGTACTTACGGTGCTCCAAATTTTTCTATACCAGAGGGGTTTATAAAAGTTAAAAATAAGGAGTATTTATTTGGTCATATGGCTGGTAGCTGGTATCATAATAGCAAGTGTCATGATACAACTAACTTACATTTTGCAAACCGTTTATGGAATATGAATATCCATGATTTTAGAACGGCAATTATTCTTGGTCTGAATTATGACTCTTATGAATTAGATAAAAATAATTTATTCAATACAAGATTTGATTATGATTTTCATTTTGGAGTAGTTGCGCATAGATTTATCGCCATGTCATACTTAAATAAAAATTTGACTGTTTATGGAAAGGGTCTTCAAAAAAAACCATTTATTTCATTGAACGACACAATCAAATCATTAATTAGTTTTGTGCACAGTCCGTATAACAAAAAAAAAGGTTATAATGTTTATAACCAATATACATTTTTATGCTCTATTAATTCTATAGCAGAAAAACTTTCAAAACTTAATTCAAAAATAAAAATTTTACATATTAAAAATCCTAGAGTTGAGGATGAAAAACATCAGATGAAAATGATTAATAAAAAATTTAAAAAAATTTTTAAAGAAAAATTTGAAACCCCAAATTTAATTTTTAAAGACACGATTAATATCCTAAAAAAGAATAATGCAATCTTTAAAAAAAACTTCAGATAAAAAAATAATTAAAGTTGCTGAACCAATAACTGGTATTAAAGAATTTAATGCTATAAAAAACATTATTATTTCTGGAAAATATGTTTCAGGTTATAATGTAAAGTTATTTGAAAAAAAATTTTCAAAAAAATTTAATCATAAACACTCAGTTGCATTAAACAGTGGTACAGCAGCATTACATTGTGCATTAATTTCTTTAGGCATAAAGGCTAATGATGAGGTTATTGTGCCTGCAATATCTTTTGCAAGCACTGCGACATCTGTTTTACATAACGGGTCAAAACCTATTTTTTGTGATGTAAGTTTAAAAAATTATTGTTTAGATCCAGAAGATTTAAAGAGTAAAATTACTAAAAAAACAAAAGCTTTAATAATCACACATTTTACCGGTAATTGCTGTGATATGGATAAAATATCAAAAATAGTAAAAGAAAATAAAATTTTACTTATTGAAGATTGTGCCCAAGCTCATGGAAGTAAATATAAAGGGAAATATGTTGGTAATTTTGGCGATGCCGCTTGTTATTCATTTTATGCAACAAAACATTTAACAACTGGAGAAGGTGGTATGGTCGTTTTTAAAAATATAAAACACGCAGAAATGGCCAAAAAGATTAGAAATCATGGACTTATTGATAGAAACAACCATGTACTAGTCGGATATAATTATAGGATGAATGAATTAGAAGCAAGAATTGGTCTTGTGCAATTAAGTAGATTTGAAAAATTAAAAACAAAAAGAATTATGAACTCCAAGTATTTGATTAGAAAAATTTCAAACAATAAAAAATTAAATTGGCTAAGTCCACAAAGTTTAGAGAAAAAAATTGTACATACTTTTTTCTGGTGCCCTTTTTTTATTAATAAAGAAAAAATTAAACTTCAAAAATTAAAAAAATATTTGCTTGATATGGGTATAGAAATTAGGGAGAGGTATGAATTTCCATTGTATAAGCAAAAAATTTTCAAAAAATTTCATAAAAAAAATCTTAAAAATGCTGAATTGTTGGCTGGAAATATTTTTGGTTTACCAAATCATCATTTGCTTAAAAAAAGTGAATTAGATTATATAATTTCCTGTCTTGAAAAATTTTCAAATAAATGAAAACAAAAATAATTGCAGAAGCTGGACTTAATCATAATGGCAATTATGAAAATGCAAAAAAATTAATAAAAATTGCAAAAGATTCAGGTTCAGATTTCGTAAAATTTCAACTTTTTAAAACAGAGGAACTTTTTAACTCCAAATTAAATCCTCAATACAAAAAAATATTTAAAAACTTTAAAAAAAGAGAATTTACTTTTAATCAATGGAAAAATTTA
>MDTG01396304.1_pt1 | contig 13398 bp, 10 predicted proteins | sample 811421 | NCBI WGS metagenome assembly MDTG01 (sample SAMN05326645, study PRJNA326480) | marine metagenome | isolation source: seawater | place: Pacific Ocean: South East | collected 2011 | reverse complement strand
TTTTTGTAAGTCGATAGCCGCGGCAACCATTTATTTTACCTTCAATTGCTTTGATATTTTTAATGCATCAGAGATTAATTGTTTTCTCTGATCTGAATAAACAATATTATTTTTTTCAGAAATAAATTTTTGATCTAAATGAGCGATTTTTAAAAGAAGAGTCTCTTTCTGTTCTGCTAATCGTTTTGTATTTCTAATAGAAGGATTTGAGGGCAGATTCAAACGGGACTCGAGTTTCCCCCCAAGGGCGGTAACGCTAATTATAATACAAGTAGCTAATGCACCCCATTTAAGCAGACTTCGCATCTCCAATGGTAGTGACAATTTGACAAACATACTGTCACCTGAAACCAGATTACGTTTTAAAATCCGACGATACGTGGTTCCGTGAAGATCTATGAGACCTAAATCTTCCCATTTATTTGAGATTTCTATGGTTGTGGGTTCCACGAAGACTTCAAGCCTTTTTGTAGGATAAATCACATCGTGTTCGTATCCGTTATTTAATTTATTAGTGTTTAACTTGAAAGAGAAACTCAATTGTGTCTCTCCCGGTGGCAACGATTGGCTGTCGAAAAATGTGTTTTCATTAGTTTGATGAAAATGGCTAGAAAAATTTTGTAAATCGAAAAGGTTTTCGTCCAAAACAAATTTACTTACGTGTCTAAAACCGTCTTTCATCGTTCCCGCGAATGTCTGATTTTTTTCATTTTGCATTTGTACTAACTGCACGACGTTCACTACGGTTTCATTGACAGTCAGGAATATGTGATGTGTATCGATGAACAAATGTTTATCTACGCTGGTTGTGTCAAAAACCTCTATAATAATCTCGTCCTGTGCGGCCACTTCTAATGTTGAACTTTGATAGGGTATGCCTTGGTAAAAAGCGGTGAGGGCGAATGGCATTCCTGGTTGCATAAACGGTGCCCTGAAAACAAATTCTCCATTTATATCAGAATTTTTTCGTGCAATTTCTGTTATCTGTTCAGCCTGGTTCATATAGATCGCGACTTCTACTCCACTCATACGTATTGGACCTTTTAGGACATATCCACGAATAGAAGAAGCTTCAACATTTGAAATAGAAAGGGTCAATAGAACAAAAATGGATAAGTGGAGAGCGTTAAGAATCTTCATTGAAGGCGTTTCCACAATATGTGCAGTACTTGTCTTCTTTGAGACGTTTATGACCGCATTGGCTGCAAAAGTTTGATCCTCGGGGCAATTCTTGAGGTTCAATTACGTCATCTTGTTTGATCTTGGAAATTTCCGCCTCTATCTCCTTAATTAAGTCGCGGTCGGAAGGATTTGTTTCTTGTTCCAATCGGTCTAACTGATCGATTACGACAATCGCCTTATTCTCAAGGTCCTTCCGCAATGGTTCATACTCCTCTGCGTGTAATTTGCCTAATTGTTGATCAAATTCTAATTCTCGGAGAGAGGATAAAATTTGCTCTTTGGTTTCTGTTAAATGGCGTTTATTTGTATCAATTTTTGCTGAGCAGTTATTCGTTTTCATTAATGGTTGAGCTGCCACGACTATGCAAAACACGGCTATAACAACACATATAACGATTGGAAGCATGTCCATTTTTAAAATTATTCGCCTTCTTCGAATTGTTTAAGTTCATTTTGCAAACGTTTCTGTTGTTTATCATCCAATGGACTCTCTGTAGAGAGAGTTTTTTCTACTTCATTCAAATTTGGGGTTGAGGTATCTACACGTCTTATTACGAAGAGCCGAAGGATTATAGCACCGAACAAGAGTGCAACCATAGGAATGATCCAGGCCAGCAAGTTAACGCCCTCAGCTCGTGGCGACGCTAGTACAACGTCACCAAATTCAAGAGTAAAGCCTTGAATAATCTCGCTATTAGTTTTTCCGATGTCTATCTCTTTACCGATCTTATCTCGCTGAGCTACTCCGTAATTGCATAAACACGTCGATAATGATTCGCGGTTACATGTACCACACAGACAAACTAAGTCTTTTGCTATTTCTTTAATTTGAGTTGGAGTTGCAGCGAACACAGTGCATACTCCTGAGATCAATAAATGTAAAAGAAGCGTAGATCTCACGGAGAACCTAATTCAATTCAAGAGGGTTTTTGCGCGTTAGAGCATTTTGGTCATCCGCTCTTGCGATACGTCGATCTCGTCCCGTTGGCCACATTGCCCATATGGATCCCAAAATAAGTACTATACTACCGAGCCAAACAAATTTGACCAGAGGATTTATATAAATCTGAAACTTGGCAGTGCCATCTTCGCTCCATCCAACTAATATCAAGTAGAAATCTTCCAATAGTCCCGAATAAATGGAAACTTCCGTTGTTCCTTGATCAAAAGCTTTGTAATAGCGTCTTTCGGGCAAAAGAGTACCTAACCGATCTCCGTTTAGATATAGAGATAGTGCAGCGGCGGTCGATTGCATTCCAGCGTTTTCTACAAAGGCTAATGTTTCGAAGGTCAAATCGTATTTGCCAAACTTTTGCGTTTCTGATTCTTGCAGGACTAGCTCTTTTTCGGTAGTAAATGCTTTTCCTGTGAAACCGACAAATAGAAGTGCCAGCGCGACGTGAGTTATATAACCACCATACCTGCGGCGGTTTTTTGAGGATAATCGGTACATCGCGAGAATATATCCTTCTCCTGTATTTCGCATGCGAGCCGTGGTGCCAGCGTGAAACTCGAGGCTTATAGCTGAGATTACAAAACAACAGAGTGTCAACGAGACGCAGGCATAAAAATCATTTATACCTGCACCAAGCAATACCGGGACCGACAAGAGAGCAAAAAGGAAAGGCCGAGCGAAGTGCTTTTTTAGACTCTTAGCAGAAGACCTACGCCATGCAACCAAGGGTCCGGCCCCGGTCAAGAAAATGAGGATAAGACCTAAGGGAGTATTGACTTGATTAAAAAATGGAGGGCCTATTGTTATCTGCTGTCCAGTAAATGTTTCTGATATTAGTGGGAATAAAGTACCCCAAAGCACAGCAAATAAAATTCCTAAAAGAATCCAATTATTCAATAAAAACGCAGTTTCTCGTGATACAAAAGATTCCAGTTTGTTATCAGGACCCAGTTCAGGCAGCCGGTAGTACAACAAAACTCCCGATGAAATACCTATGAGAATTAAAAACGTCACAAAAAATGGACCAACGTTTGATTCTGCAAAGGCATGTACGGACGAAATAATTCCCGATCGTGTTATGAAGGTGCCAAGGATACAAAGTGAGTAGCAGAGTATAGCCAGTACTAAGTTCCAGACTTTTAGCATTCCTCTACGCTCTTGAACCATTATCGAGTGTAGAAAAGCCGTGCCTGCCAACCAAGGCATCAGTGAAGAATTTTCAACAGGATCCCACCCCCAATAACCTCCCCATCCTAATTCCACGTATGCCCACTTACCACCTAAAAGGAGTCCAGCGCCAAGAAAGGCCCAAGGGATTAACATCCATCTTCGAGCAGGCCGCAACCAAGTTGCGTCCAACTTTCCAGAAAGTAAGGCAGACATTGCGAAAGCAAAAGGAACTACCATACCAACCATACCTAAATAGAGCATCGGAGGATGGATAGCCATTAGAGGTTGCTGTAGAAGTGGGTTTAAGCCACGGCCATTCTCAGGCATGGTCGGAAGTAGTGTAAAAGGATCTGCTGAAAATAGATGTAAGATACAATAAAAGAAACTTGATAAGGATATCATGGAGACTGCGTACGGCATGAGATCTCGGTATCTGTTTCTATAGGTAATTGTGACTGCAGCAGCATAGATAGATAGTATCCATCCCCAGAACAACAATGATCCAGCCTGTCCGCCCCAGAGAGATGTCACTAAATAATAGATCGGCATTGACAAGTCACTGTTTTCAGCCACAAATTGGACTTGGAAATTGTGAGTCAATAACGCATGCCAAAGGACAATAACCGCGAGAGTTAATAAACCACAAGTGACCAGTGCGGCATTTTCTCCGGAACGGGCTAAAGCATAATTATTTTTACGGCCCGCGGCGAAAGATGAAATAGTAGCATAGCCGGAAAAAGTTAATGCTGCGCAAAGGGCAAAATATCCAATATCAATCATATTTTTATTTTCGCGTTACTGTATGGAAAAATCATAAAAATTAGTACTCTGTTTCCTGCATCGCTTCTATGTGAGAACTATAATTTTGGCCTTCGTATTTTGATGGACATTTTGCAAAGACCAAATCGGCCTCGAAAAAGGTTTTGTGGGCATTGTATTCCCCTTCTAAAACAACGAGCGCGTCATCTTTGAAAGTATCGGGCAGTAACGCACTCCCAACGTATTTTACGCTCACATTATTCGTTCCATCGGTAATATTAAAAGTAGCTTTGGACTTATACTTGTCCCATGAAATGGATCCTGGAACAACAGTGCTTCCACCTAATTGAATACGGTCTGATAAAGGGTGCCCGGATTCAATTTTCTCAAGAAGCATATCTAGGGTAAGATGCATAGACGTAGACTGCTGAAAGCTAGACCAAATCAGATAGCACAGACACGCGAAAATAGTTAAAGATCCGAAAAAAAATTTGTGCTGCAACATTATGCCTCGGACAGTATAAGGCCTGTATTAATATTGTTGGAATTCACCCGTTTTATTACTAAAAGAATGTGCTCAAATACCTATGTTTTCGCAAATTAGACAGATCATTTTTCCAGCAATACGGGTAAAAACAAGCACAACAGGTAGGTCGCCAATAGAAACTCGTAGGGAACGCTCAATTTCCCTTGGTTCCATGGGAAATCTCCTTCGTTTAATTTCGGCGGGAAAGTAACCTTTTTGACGAAGATATTGTCGGAGATTCTTAATCGCAAATGGCCGTACGTCTAAGATGCGATAACTTTTTGCGAAAGGTGTTTTTACCATAACGTCGTTTGTGAGGTAGGCGATTTGGCTATCGAGTTTCCATGCGTCTATGTTTCTAGCCAATTCGTCAATAAGGTGCGCACGTACTACTGCGGGATCCGGATCGTACAGGAAACTGCCAGGACTACCGATTGGACTTTCGCCTTTTGAATCATCAGTGAGCGTGTGCGGCCCCGGTAGAATGGTTGCACGCCGTTTGGCTGTAGCTATTTGGCCCCAGTAAATAACTCCTTCTCGACACTGTCTTCTGCTCGATACAAATTCTATTTCTGCATCGTGAGGAAGCTCTTCTTCTGGAATAGCGGGAGAAACTTTAACTATTACATTCGGCGTTGATTTTCGCAACTCCTCCGCTATTGATAAAGGTGGATTATATTCTTGGCCGCGCCGAAAACGTTGTTGGCTTTCTCTGCGGGCGGGATCAATAAAAATCGCGGCCGTTCGGGGTGCGAAATGATTTGCATCTCCTACTAAAAAAAGGATGTCACGTTTTTTTTGTAAATTGCAATTTAGGCGAGCCATTTCAATACGAGTGCGGGAAAGGTCGACAGCAATAACTTTTGCATTTTGAGCTAAAAAAAAAGAATCCCCACCGACACCACAGCACAGCTCTAAAATTTCATTGCAATTGGATAACCTTTTGGCTCTATATGCTGCGACTTCAGCTCGAGTAGCCATTTCGTATCCGTCTCGGTCGAAAAACATTTCAGAAGCATTTGGAAATTTCTCTCGAGCACGTGAGCGCAATTCGACAAGATACAACGCAGCACGACAAATCTCGGTGGGGTGATTTTTTCTGAGTTGTATCTGGGTATTCAAGCCCTGATCGATCGCTTTGGAAGCAGCTGTTAGAAGAGCCTCTCCTCGGTCACTTTTCAAATATCTGAGCGCAGAGAGATTAAGCGGGTTTGGATTTGTTGGGTTAGATGTTTTCAGGCTATTTCCAGTTTTTTGGGAAAAGATGTCAAATTTTCGCAATCGTTTGAGCGAACGACAACTGTGTCTTCTATGCGTACTCCGCCGATGCCTCGATAATAAAGACCCGGTTCAACTGTTACTACCTGACCAGATTGCAAAATGTCTTTTTGTTGGCTAATACGAGGAGCCTCATGTATCTCCAAGCCAACACCGTGACCGGTGCCATGAAAAAATCCTTGTATGAACCCTTCTTGTAAACCTGTTTGATAGCCATTAGATGAGAAGAAACGTTGAACCGAAGAGTGTATTTCATCCCCCTTTGCCCCGTGTTTTATGTTGCTGAGCGCAATTTCCTGTGCTTCTAAGACTGTTTCGTACAGAGCTTTTACTTTTTTAGAAGCTTTACCCTTAACCACCGTTCGTGTGATATCCCCAAAATAGCCGTGCCGACTGTGGAAAGGAAAGATATCTATGATTATTGGCTGGTTAGCTAAAAGAGGTCCACGCCCTTCTTGATGAGGATCACAACCTTGCTCGCCACAGGCCACAATCGTGTGATTTGAAACATATTCAATATCTAAAAGAGCCATACTTATAGCTCGGCGTACATGCTCTGAGGTAAGGATTTTACCGTCAATTACCAATTTTTCTTCTTGAATCTCTGATTCGTGAAGTAGGTCCAAAGCCGCGGTCATTCCTAACTCTGCAGCTTTCTGGGAATCACGGATATATTCGACTTCGCTACGAGTTTTAATTTGCCTGTTAGGAAATAAAGGGTTAGAAACCACACGAAGGTCCATACCCTTAGATCGAAGAGCATCTCCTAAGCCTATGGGAAAAGCTTCGGCTACATGAATTGTTTTTGTTTGTAGCTCTTCTAAAAGAGCTATGATGACATTTTCTTGGGTTGGATTTTCGCCATCACGAGACCGAACGTTATTTTCGTAATCTTTGTATTGTAGGACGCGGTCCACATCTGCTTCCTCGCATGCTCGATCGAATTCTAAGCTATTTACTAATAAAATCTTTTCATTTTGAGTCCAGACAAAAATCACATCATCTGGTGCTCGAAATTGAGTTGCATAATAAAGATCGGCTAATTTTTCACTTGTTCCGACCATCAGCAACGTGTCGATATTTTTTGGAATCTGTGTCATTAGGTATATTCTCTTAGTCTATTCAATTTTTCACAAGTTATCTTTTGGTTGCGTCTGATTAGAAGACATTGTCAAAACGTGGCTCCAAAGCTAAAGCGATTGTAGTATGGTTCGACCATTAATCTATTTGATATTCTTTTAGTTTTCGGTATAAAGTGCGCGCACTTATGCCAAGAATGTCAGCTGCTTTTCTTCGGTTATTGTTCACTCTACTAAGAGCTTCGATTATTGCTCCATACTCCATGTCTCTCAAACTTCTGAGGGGTTCAATCGCGTTTGACGTATGAGACTCTGTTTCAAGTGGAGTTAGAGTTTCATTTACGGAAGGCGACGGAAGAATGGCGTTGTTGTCTTGCGGGAATACCGCTTTTCGTACGTCAGTTTCGGGTTTTAGTCGCTCGTTAGAATTAATGAAATCATCAACATTATTTCGTAAGTCAGCGACCTCTCTTTTTAGATCTAGAAGTGCGAAATATATGAGTTCACGTTCTGATTGATCCGGGCTCTTGTTGGTCGGAATTGGCAGGTTTCGACGAGGGTTTGGTGGTTGTTCAAGGTGAGGAATTAATTCTTCCGGCCGAACGATGGGTTCGGGCGCTAAGAAAATGAGGTGTTCAATTAAATTTCTTAATTCTCTAACATTACCTGGCCAACTATAGTCTGCCAATAATTTTTCTGAATCAGGAGAAAACCCTTCAAATCGACTCTTTCCCTCTGGTGCTAGTTGTTTAACGAAGTGATTAATGAGGTGTTGTAGATCTTCGGGACGTCTCCGAAGAGGTGGAAGATCCAATTCGACAACTTTCAAGCGGTGATACAAATCCAGCCGGAATGTGCGACTATTAACGGCTTCCTGTAAATCACGATTTGTTGCGGCTATAATTCTAATGTCAACAGAAATTGCGGTATCGCCTCCAATCCGGGTAATTTTCCGATCTTCGAGAACTCGTAGCAGTCGGACCTGAGCAGAAGGAGCCATCTCCCCGATTTCGTCTAGAAATACGGTTCCTTCTTGTGCTTGTTCAAAAATGCCACGATATTGGCTCTTAGCGTCTGTAAAAGCCCCTTTTTCATGTCCAAAGAGCTCATTCTCCAATAGGTTTTCAGGAATAGCGGCGCAATTGATAGGTTTAAGTTTGCCTTTACTCCGTTCGTTACTAAAAGAATGTAACGCACGGGCAACTTCGTCTTTGCCGGATCCGCTTTCCCCAGTTAAGAGTACGCTCGAGACGGGCGTGTCAGCAATCATTAATATGCGCTCTCTAAGTTGTTTTACAGATTCGGATTGGCCGATTAAACCAATTTCTCCTCGCAGGAAGCGTCCTTTTTCCACAAGAGAGATCGCAGTGCGTTGTAATTCTGGATCTGTCTCTTTGCCACTACAGTAAACTTCTATATGTGTATTTCCGGCAATTTTATTCCACTCACTTTCATTGTTACCAATAGCCATCAATGGGATATTTCTGAAGTTGGATATTGCCTCTGCGAAAAGAAGTAATGCTTCCCCGATTTGCAGGTCCATGATAATCAAGTCTGCACCACGGTTTGCCAAGGCTGTAAATGTTTCAGGGGTGTTAGCTTGAAATACTTTTCCCTCGGTCATTGTGAATATTGGTGTTGGACGGGATTGATTTGTGATGTGAAGAATCTTGGTTTTTGTGTGAGTCATGATTTTACTTAGAGATGTTTTGTTGTTTGTCGCGGAGGATTGTAATCTTGCGACCGTCACTTTTCAGATATCCTTGTTTCTCTAACCGTTTGAGTACACGAGAAACCGTTTCACGCGTAGTTCCAGACATATTTGCCAACTCTTGATGAGTCGGGCGATTTTCCACTACAATTCCTACGTCTGAATCGACGCCCTGTTCGATGGCTAGCTGGAGCAGAGTGTCAGAAATTCGGCTCGCTACGTCTAAAAGCGCTAAACCCTCTATTTGTCGGTCGGTCTTGCGAAGACGAGAGGCTAATTCTGCTAAAAGTGCTACTGCTATGGATGGGGTCTTTTGTATGAGTGCCAAAAAATCTATACGTCTGAGCATCACTAATTGAGTTTCTTCAATAGCAATTACGTTGGCGGAACGTGGCCGCCCGTCCAGTAGAGCGAGTTCACCAAAAACAGCATTTTTCGACAATAAAGACAAAATCACTTCGCGACCGTCTTCGCTTACTATACTTACTTTCACTTGGCCTTCAGCGATTATGAAGAGTGCGTCTCCTTCGTCTTCGGCCCAGATTATTACGTTATCCTTTTCAAATGTGCGCACGAAAGTTAGTTCAGAGAGAGCGCTTAGTTCGTCTTTATCTAAGCTTTCGAAAAGGCGCACATTTCGGAGAGTTTCGCTATCCATCTATAACTCCTCTAATTTAGTTTATCTAGATGACGACGGAGTATTTGAATTTGTTCATTTGCCATTTCGCCTTGGGGAGTGCTTCCACCCTCGCGTTGAATAACGCGTTTGTAAATTGTCATAGCCGTTTTAAATTCTGATAAACTCTCGTGACACTTTGCTCGTTGAAAATCTGCAGAGGTGATCCACTGAGCAGATCCATCGGCCCCATGGTAGCTAACTTTATAATAGGCTTCGATCGCCTGTCTGTATTCACCTAAGTTTTGAAAAGATTCTCCAATGTAAAAACGCGCTTCTGAGGCTCCGTTCGGCAGGAGAAGTTTATGGTCTATTAGCAAGGAGAAGTGCCGTATTGCTTCCCTGTATTGACCTTTTTCTTTTAGAATCACCCCTAGTTCGAGACGGACATCTGCTAAATTAGAGTGATTTGGAAAGTCCTTCAATATTTGGTTGGCAACTTGATGTGCAGTCTCGTATTCGTGTGCAGCTGAATAGCTTTTTAATAGTAGCCATATTGCTTCTTCCTTCAAAGGTCGAGATGTTTTTGCATTATTAATGACCCGTTTATAGGCTCCAGCGGCCTGCAGATAATTCCTTAGGGAGTAATGATGATTGGCAATATGGAAAAAGGCGACCGAGAGATGTACGCTTTGGGGATAGGTTTTGACAAAACGATTTAGACCTTCTATTGCCTGTGCTAAACCTTCCTTACTGGGGTCGATTTTATTCCTATCCCACAGCAACATAGCTGAGTTAAAGGCGGCTTCGCTGTTCAATGGCGAGTCGGTTTGTGCTATTTTTTTATAAGACTCCAAGGCTTTTGCGTATTGCTTGCTTCTTCTGTAATAGTTTGCGGTTTCCAAGTCGAAGCGCGGTCCCCAGCTTCCATCGAAGCGCGTTTTGAAACTTTTAGCTATTTTGTTTCCTGCGTCAAAATCGTCTGTTCGAAAGAGTGCGATCGCATATTGGCCATATACCAAGGAATCAGGGTTTCCATACTTAGCGATAAGTAAGTTGTAGAGATCAACCGATTTCTGGTAATCATTCATTGCAAAAGAAATATGTCCGGCTCTGGCAAGCCCTTCACGGGCTAACGATGAATTTGGAAATTGTTCACCAATGTCCAAAAATTCGTTAATAGCCTGATTTTCATTCCCTAGCTTAAGAAGCAGAATTCCCAGTTCAAATGCTATGCTATCGTTGCCAGTGGATTCTTGAGATTTTCCCAATGCGAGATAATAAGTTCGCTGCGCAGCTAAGTAATTGCCCTGTAAATGATGCGCCCGGGCTAGTTTTTTAAGGATGTCACGTTCTCTTTTGCTATCGGTGAACATATTGGAACGGGAAAGGCTTCCATAAACTTCAGTTGCAGCGCTGTATTCTTTTGTCTCTATGTAAACATCTCCTAATTGCTCCATAACGTGGTGTCTGTGAATGAAAGATGGGTAAACCCACTGCAATTCTTGTAAAATCTCGACGGCTTCGTTCTGTCGGTTTTGAATGCGCAATAGTTGAGCTAATTCAAATAAAACCGTTGGAGTCTTTTTGTTTTTTGGAAATAAATGTAAAAATTTGGACAAGGTGTCCATAGCTGCATTGGTGTCACCAAGCATGGACAGGCATTGACCAATTCCAAAGAGTATTTCCGGTTGATATCGGCTATTAGGAAAAAGTTGTCTCAATTCGTTGTAATTTGAATAAGCGGAATCGATGTAAATCTCTGCGCTCTCCCCCAACGTGCCCTGGGTTTGTGCCAAGAGCAAAAGTCCACGTTCAAAGGCTGGGCTATTTTTAGACTTATTTTTGTCAAGAAAGGTTTTGAGGCTTTTTTCCTTTTGGCTTAGCTGTAATGAATCCGGATTCTCGCCAATTTGTAGCTCTATCAGTCGGAGTTGGGCTTTGGTTGACCACAGATTTGAATTTTCTCTCGCGAGCACTCTAAATTCTTGTAAGGCAAGATTGAGAAGAGAGTCGGACTTAGTTTTTGAATTCTCAAAGGCCCGTTGTCTTGCCAATTTTGTTAGACTTTCTGCTAAAAAAAATTGCGCTTCATTTCCGCGAGAATTCGTAGGATAAGCAGCCACAAAGTGCTCGAAAGATCGCGTGGCATTTATAAAGTCGTGATGTTTGTAGAAAGCATGCGCGACATCGAACTGTACGTTTTGTCGTGACTTTCCATTGAGTTCATCAACCCAGTTTTGCTGGAGAAACTGTTTTAGTCCTTGGGGATCCAAAACTACAAATTTGCGAAGAAAATGAATTCTTTTTTTTGCATCGCTCGTGAAGGGTGAATCAGGATTATTTTCAATTAAGGCAGTATATTCGCGGAGAGCATCACGTGGTTTGTCATTGATTTCTAAAGCCTTTGCAAGTCCAAATCGCGCTTCATAAGATGACATTTCCCGATAGATTGATATCGACTTTTCCAAGTCGCCAAGAGCCGCATAGAGCTTTGCAATTGCTAACCGCGTTGTTTGATCTTTGCCATGAGTTTTATTGTCGTAACGCTCGTACCAACGAACAGCTTGTTTTAAGTCCCCTCTTCGTTGGAATAAATCTCCTAATTCCCGAAGCGCTACCAAAGATTCTGGTTGCTGATCAGCGGTTATTATGGTCCGAAATACGCTAACTGCAGAAGAAAATGATCCAGTTTCTCCAAGAGCAATTGCTTGACCCAAAAGAGCAGGGAGATAATCAGGATGTTCAAGTTGTATTTTAGAAAGTAGCTCTTTGTAGTGTTTTAGCGCCTCAACGCTACGCTTACTCTTGCGTCGTGAATCTGCCAATCCTAAAAGGGCCCGAATTCTTATTGACTCCGTATTAATTTTTTTCGTTGCGATAGCGAATGAATCGCCAGCCCGAACGAACAGCTCGTTTTTGTATAAATAGTTGGCCAATTCGAAGTAAGCGCTATCAGATTGTGGTGAGCTTGAAAAAAGATTGTGAAGTTTTGCAAATTTTTTGCTTGCTATCTCAGGCATATTTTGACCTAGTTCCATACGCCCGCTTACGAGTAGAGCCGATGGTAAAAACTTTTGTTTGGGATTTTTTGAGTTGATGAGTTGGTCTAGTAGATTCCGTGCTTCTTCTATTCTTTGGGCATCGATTAACAAAACTGTTAACTGGAAGCGACCTTCTTCTGCGCTATCTGTTCCAACATAGAGGTCTAAGAGATTTTCAAGTACGGAAATAGCTTCTTCTATCTTGTTCGCTTTGACGTAATTTTTTGCGGCATTAAGAAGAGATTCTGATGCGAAGTTACTTGAGCTATACCGCGTTTGTATTTCGCGATAGGTTTCGGCTGCCTTAACAAATAGCTTACGATTAGATAGGCACACGGCGCGTTCTAACCGAGCATTCGCAGCCTCTAAGTGTTCGGGATGTTGGGTGAAAAAAACTTCGAAAGCATTTTCTGCAAGCTCACAGCGATCATTTTTTGCAAAAGATCTCGCAAGTAGGAGCCGCGCTTTGTCGATTTGGGGGCTGTTCGGGTAATTGAGGATAAATTCACCGAATAATTTAGATGCTGTGGCATAATCGCCGGCATCACGAAAAAGATTGTTGGCTAGCTTGAAGTCGTCTTCGGGGTTATTCTGAGCATTTGCTATTGAGAATGAGACCAAGATCGCCAAAAATTTTATTTGTGTGTATATTTTAATGTTATACATGGCTCTGTCAATTTGTCAGTATTTTCTACTAAATATGAAAGTCTTTTTCTAAATGGTCAAGATATATGATGAACACTCTAGTAACTGAAAAAGCCTTTGCTAAGATAAATTTAGGTCTGAAAATATTAGGAAAAAGACCAGATGGCTACCATGAGATCTGTAGTTTAGTGCAGACAGTTAATTTGTCAGACCTAATACACTTTAGGATTGCTGACTCCACGTCTCTCAGTTGTTCGGATCAGGCAGTTCCTGTTGACGGGAAAAATTTGATACAAAAGGCGGTAGATCTTTTTTTTGAGAATATAGATACCCCTAGAAGACATTACGAAATAGATTTGGAAAAAATTATTCCCGTAGGTGCTGGATTGGGCGGTGGAAGTTCTGATGCCGCTGCGACCCTTCGCTGTCTCAA
>MDTG01343527.1_pt1 | contig 13398 bp, 12 predicted proteins | sample 811421 | NCBI WGS metagenome assembly MDTG01 (sample SAMN05326645, study PRJNA326480) | marine metagenome | isolation source: seawater | place: Pacific Ocean: South East | collected 2011 | reverse complement strand
TTTAATAACGGCGCACACTAGCTTTAATAACTTTAGATAAAACTAAAGTTACTTTCGTTAAAGTGTGTACGACAATTTCTTTATTAACCTAACCGTCCACACTTCTCTTCTTAAAAATTTACAATTTAAAAAAGCTAAGATTTTACTAGAAAATCTAAACACACCTCTGGTAATGATTATGTTATTTTTACTTTGAGGTGAGCGCCCGTTATAGAGCATAGATAGGATAAATCAAGGCATATGTTTGTTAAAAAAGCTAATGAAATAAGGGTTTATTTTGACCTCATCATTGCAAACTATAAGTAATTTTTATAGAAAACAACTATGAAGTTAAAACCATTAATAGAAAAAATTTTAAGACTTGTTAGAAATATCCGTTTTCGGTCAGACAGTTTTTTTATCAAAAAGTATCACTATAACAATGTCATTGTAGTGAAAAAATACTTAATTTACTCCTTGTTCTTTACATTTTTTTTATTAATTTCTTTCTTATTCTCAAAACAAATGGTTTCGTACAATGATCAAAAAAAAGTGAATTTTGATGAGATGGTTAACTCTAATGAATTTTTAATCGTCAAAGAATATTTATTAAAAAATTTAAAAAGTCCATATAAAGAATACAAATACACCATAAGAAATAATGATAGTATTGAAAGAATACTTAACAAATTTAAGATTAAAAATGAAGAAGTAAAGTTTATTGGCAGTGAGTTAAAAAAGAAAAAGCTGACTAATATTTATGTTGGTAGACAAATTTCAATTATAATAAAAGAAAATGAAGATAAAACAAATAGTATAGTAAATATTTTATATCCTTTATCAAATACATTGACTGTAGAAGTAAGAAAGACAGATGATAAATTTAAGATTAAAGAAAATATTATAAATTTAAATAAGAAAGAAGTAGCAGTCAAAAATACAATAAGTAATAATCTTTATAGTTCAGCAGTAGAGGTTGGGATTGAACCAAATATTATAGTTGAATTTGCTAGAATTTTTGGATTTGAAATTGATTTTCAAAGAGATATTAGAAAAGATGACTGGTTTGAAATTTATTATGAAAAATTTGTAGATGATGATGGAGTAGTGAGAGATACAGGTAAAATTATTTATGCTTCTATGTTTGTTAATAATAGAGAAATAAATCTTTATAACTTTAAATATGGAAAAGAAGTTGGCTACTATGATATCAATGGAAAAAGTATTGTAAAAGCTTTAATGAAAACTCCTATCAATGGAGCTAGATTATCTTCAAGATTTGGTATGAGAAAACATCCAATACTCGGATATAATAAAATGCATAGAGGAACTGATTTTGCTGCACCGTCTGGAACTCCTATAATGGCATCAGGTAGTGGAACTGTTACTAGAGCAAGATGGTGTGGAGGTGGAGGTAATTGTGTTAAGATAAGACATAACTCAACTTATGAAACTATTTATGCGCACATGAAAAATTTTGCAAAAGGAATTAAAGAAGGAAGAAAAGTTAGACAAGGACAAATAATAGGTTATGTAGGATCTACAGGAATGTCTACAGGCCCTCACCTGCACTATGAAGTAGTTGTAAATGGAAAAAAAGTTAATTCACAAAAATTAAAACTACCTTCAGGGAAAATTTTAAAAGGAAATGAAAGAAAAGATTTTGAAATTGAGAGAATTAAAATTGATCTTCAATTGTCTGAGCTGAGAGTTGAATAGGTTATTCATCTTTCTTGGTATTAGAAGATTTATCAACTGCTTCTTTCTCTGAATTCTTGACTAATACTGGTTCCTTAAATTTAATATTTAATTCAGATAATCTCCGTGCAAAATGATCTGCGTGCTGTAAATAATTCTCAGATAAAATTGGATCACCCGAGCTTAGCGCATCTTTAGCCAGTTGCTGATATTTTTGAATTGCTTTTTCAACACTTACTGGATTAGTTGATGATCCATTGCGTTTATAATTTCCAGAATTTAAACCATTTTGAAAATGACCACCATTATTTCCAGATAAATGGTTACTTCTTCTTCTAAAATTATTCTTCTGTTGTCTTGGTCTAAATCTTCTTTTTTGATTATGCATAGTTTTTAAATAAAAATAATTATAAGGTTTATTATTTTACAAATATTTTAAATCCTAATATTTTAATACACTTATTATACATCTAATATTGTTTTGATAATCTTTAACCAAAAACTTTTCTCTAAAACCTTTTAATTTTAATATCTGTGAAACTTTTTTATATTGCCCGCTTCCAATTTCTAACGCAAGCATACCATTTATTTTTAAATTAGTACTTGATTTGTAGATAACTTTTTTAATTACGTCAAGTCCATCCTTTCCCCCATCAATTGCCATTCTAGGTTCATATTTCTTGATATCTTCTGATAAATTTTTAATCTCATGCCTACGTATATAGGGTGGGTTAGACACAATTAAATCAAATTTAAAAGACCATAATTTATCTATAGATCTATGAAAAAATTTTAACCTTTTTGTTAACCCAAATCTTTTGGAGTTTTTGTGGGCAATTTCTAATGCATTTTTTGAAATATCTATACCGATTCCCTTACTTTTTTTTATCTCTTTCAAGATTGATATTAAAATACACCCAGATCCAGTTCCTATATCCAAAATAAAGACTTTTTTATTTTTAAAATATTTTATTACTTTTTCCACAAGTAGTTCGGTCTCTGGTCGTGGTATAAGTGTATCTTTATTAACTAAAAAGTTTTTGCTCCAAAATTCTTTCTCTCTAACTATATATGCAACCGGTTCTCTTTTAGCTCTTCTATTAATCAATTTTTTAAAACTTGAAAATTTTTTATGAGAAATAAGCTCTTCTAAAGATATCAAAATTTTTTCCCTACTCTTTTTTAAAATTTTAGATAAAATTATTTCAGAATCTATTTGATAAGAAGAAATTGATTTTTTCTTCAAATTTTCAGATCCAAAATTTATAAGTTGATTAATCTGTTTCATGATAAATTTTTAAGTTTCAAGTCCTGTTCCCTTAATCTTAAATTTTCGTTCATTTCTTCGTGAATCTCACCACTTAAAAATTCATCAAGCTTGTGTAAAGTAACATTTATTCTATGATCTGTTACTCTTCCTTGAGGAAAATTATAAGTTCTAATTCTTTCTGATCTGTCTCCTGTTCCTATTTGACTTTTTCTATTACTTGATCTTTCTTTATCTCTTTTAAGTTTTTCTGCTTCGTATACTCTTGCGCGTAATATTTTTAAAGCTTTAGCTTTATTTTTATGTTGAGATTTTTCATCTTGTTGGCTGACAACTACTCCTGAAGGAAGATGAGTAATACGTACTGCGCTATCAGTTGTATTTACTGACTGTCCCCCTGGACCTCCAGATCTGAAAACATCTATTCTTAAATCAGATTCTTTAATTTTAATATCAACTTCTTCTACTTCAGGTAAAACTGCAACTGTTGCTGCTGAAGTATGAACTCTTCCCTGTGTTTCAGTAGAAGGGACTCTCTGAACTCTATGAACACCCGACTCATATTTTAAATAGGAGTATATATTTTTTCCATTAACAGAAAATATTACCTCCTTGTAACCGCCCGCTTCACTTTTAGAAATGTTTATGATTTCCATTTTCCATCTTTTTTTTGAACATACTTTTTCATACATTTTAAATAAGTCGGCACAAAAAAGAGTAGCTTCTAATCCTCCTGTTCCTGCTCTAATTTCAACAATTGCATTTTTCTGATCATCTCTGTCTTTGGGCAAAAGAAATATCTTTAATTTACTTTCGTTCTTTTCTTTTAATTCTTTTAAAGTTATTAACTCTTTTTTTGCGAGACTAATCATTTCTTTATCGCTTGAACTGTCACTAATTATTTGATCGAGCTCTTGTTTATTTTTATCAAATTTTAGATACTCGCGAGCAGAATCTATTATAGATCCTAAATCAGAATATTCTTTTGATTTTTTTGCATAGTCTTTAGAATCAATATTTCCACTAGAAAGTTCTTTTTCCAATGAGTCATACTGAGCAATAACTGCCTCAACTTTTTTTATTGGTATCATTAATTAATTATTTTTTTCCTTAGCTTTCTCTTCAACAAGCTCAACAACTTTTTTAATAATTTCGTTGCTAGGTACTTTAGTGTGTGGAATTCCAGATAAGTATAAGAGATTGCTGTCTTGCCCCCCTCCTGTGAGCCCAATCTGGGTTTGAGAGGCTTCTCCTGGTCCGTTAACTACGCATCCAATAATCGACAAAGTTATAGGTTTTTTTATATGAGATAGTTTTTCTTCCAAAATTTTTACCGTATCTATCACAGGAAAAGCTTGTCTAGCACAGGATGGACAAGAAATAATTTGAACTCCTCTTGCTCTAATATCTAAAGACTTTAAAATCTCATAGCCTGCTTTAATCTCTTCAATTGGATCTGCGGACAAAGAAACTCTTATTGTGTCTCCTATGCCTTGCATTAAAAGTTGCCCAATACCTATTGAAGATTTTATACTTCCGGTTAGTAGTCCACCAGCTTCAGTTATGCCTAGGTGCAATGGGTAATCACAAACTTCTGATAGTTTTTCATACGACCTTATTGCCAAAAAAACATCAGAGGATTTGACACTTATCTTAAAATTATGAAAATCGTTATCTTGAAATAATTTAACATTATACATTGCGCTCTCTACCAAGGCTTCAGGGCATGGTTCCTTATACTTTTCCAATAATGTTTTATCTAAAGATCCCGCATTCACCCCAATTCTAATAGAACAGTTATTATCCTCAGCTGCCTTAATCACCTCAATTATTCTTTCTGATGAGCCTATATTGCCTGGGTTAATCCTTAAACAACTTGCTCCATTCTTTGCAGCTTCGATTGCTCGTTTATAATGAAAATGTATGTCAGCTACTATTGGAACTGCACTTTCTTTAGTAATTTCTTTTAAACATTTTGTAGAATCTTCATCTGGACAGGAAACTCGTACAATATCTGCTCCAACTTCCTTGAGTTGATTAATTTGTTTTATTGTTGATTTAATATCTGTTGTAAGAGTATTGGTCATTGATTGCACAGAAATTTGAGAATCTCCACCAACACTAACGTTACCAACGTTAATTTTTCTTGTTTTCTTTCTTGTTATTTTTCTATGTGGTCTTATTTCCATCTCTTAATCTAAATCAAAAATTGTATGTAATTTTTTTACAGCTTTTAAAGTATCATTTTCATTTATAATAACTGATATCTTTATTTCAGAAGTAGAAATTGCTAAAATATTAATATTTTCTTCTGCTAATCCTCTAAACATTTTATATGTTACACCAGGTGTAGCTACCATACCAGCACCTACTACAGAGATTTTTGATACTTTATCATTATGGCTAAGATTTTTAAATTTAATATTTTTATTGGATTTTAAAGTATCTAATGTTTTCTTTAAATCATCCCTTTTAATTGTAAAGGTTAAATCTGTGGTTTTCCCATCTGAAGATACATTTTGAATAACCATATCAACATTTATTTGATTTTGATCAAAAGGTCTAAATATATCTGCTGCCACCCCAGGTTTATCTTGCACCCCAATCAAAGTAATTTTTGCATCATCTTTTGAATAGGCAACTCCTGTAACTACTTTTTTATAGTCTATATTTTCTTTATTGAATATTTCTGTACCATCTCTACTAGTAAATGTTGATCTTACTTTAAGAGGAATATTATATATCATTGCTGTTTGAACAGCAGAAGACTGCATTACTTTTGCTCCTAAAGAAGAAAGCTCAAGCATTTCTTCGTATGAAATCTTATCAATTTTTTTCGCTAGAGGTATTTTATTTGGATCTGTCGAATAAACCCCTTCAACATCTGTATAAATTTCACAGGTATCTGTGTCAAATATCTTTGCAATGGCTACTGCTGATGCATCTGAACCTCCTCTTCCAATAGTAGTTACATCTCCGGAGGATGATATTCCTTGAAAGCCAGGAATTATTGCAACTCCTCCTTCAGATAAATATTCATTTATTTTTTTTACACTAACATTAATAATTCTCGAGTTTGAATGATCGCCTTCAGTTAAAATAGGAATTTGCCAATTCATCCAAGACTTGGATTTAATTCCTATTTCATTTAATGCGCCAGCCATTAAAGCGCTGGTGACCTGTTCTCCAGATGATAAGAGCACGTCTAACTCTCTTTTATTAAAACGTTCAGATATAGATTTAGAGTAAGTAATCATTTCATTTGTTTTGCCTGCCATAGCAGAAACAACGACTATTATCTTATGATCATTATCATGTTCTTTTTTCACAATTTTCGCAACATGTTGAATTCTTTCAATTGAACCCACAGAAGTTCCACCAAATTTTAATACTTTCTTTGCCATAGTTAGATTTTATTATAAAAATAAATAAGTTAAAATTAAGTTAATTAAAATATAATAAAGAATTTAATGACTACAATAAATAAGGAAGAAATTCAAAAGTTTTCAAAACTTGCCAAAGAATGGTGGGATGTTGAGGGCAAGTTTAAACCACTTCATATGTTTAATCCTATAAGGATACAATATATCTTGGATATTTGTACATCTCATTTTAATCTAGAAAAAGAAAATAGTCTAATTCTCAAAGATCTTAAAATATTAGACATTGGATGTGGAGGAGGTTTGATAAGTGAGCCAATGAGTAGGTTAGGAGGATTTGTAACTGGCATAGACGCTTCTAAAAAAAATATAAATGTAGCAAAGATTCATGCATCAGAAAATAATCTAAACATAAATTATTTAAATAAGGCTCCTGAAGAAATTAATAAAAAAGAAGAGTTTGATATTATTTTAAATCTAGAAGTTGTTGAACACGTTGATAATCTTGATTTGTATCTAAAATCTTGTTTAAAACTATTAAAAAAAAATGGAGTTATGTTTACCGCTACAATAAATAGAACATTTACTTCATACGTTAAAGCAATTGTAGGAGCTGAATATATATTAAGATGGTTACCAATAGGAACTCACGATTGGAATAAATTTTTGAGGCCTATGGAATTGGAAAAAAAACTTACTGATTTAAACTTTTCAGTCATTGATACTAAAGGCCTAAACTATAATCCTTTTACAAATAAATGGAAAAAAACTGAAGATTTATCTGTAAATTATATAATTGCAGTTAAAAAGGATTAATCATCCTTTTCTACCCAAGGAATAGTCGTAAGTTCGATTCCATCTTCTTTTAATTCTTCTCTCTGTTCTTGAGTAGTTGTTCCATAAATATTTTTGTTGCCTTTATTGCTAAAGTATATGTCTCTAACCTTTCTAGTAAATTTATCACCTACATATTCAAAATTCTTTTCAACAAATTTTCTAATTTTTAATAAGTCTTTTTTAATTTTTACAAACTCTTTTTCATTATTAATATTCTTTATGTTAGAGTTAGAATTTATTACTCTTGGAGACATTATTGATTTTTCTACCTTTTGAGATCCACAAAATATGCATTCGATTAGTTTTTTTCTTTTTAGTTTTTCATATTCTCTAGAATTTGAAAACCAGCTTTCAAACTCATGTTTATTTTTGCATTTTAAAATATATTTTATCATCTAAACTAAAATAGTAATTTAATACGAACTTTTCAATATTTAACTTTTATAAGTAGTATTTATATTAATATAATCGTGAGTGAAATCACACGTATAACACTCAAAAAAACTATTTCCTGAGTTTAAATTCAGCTCAATAAGGATAGATCCCCATTTCATATATTCTTTTAGCTTTTCCTCATCGTAGTCCTCAGAAATTTCACCATGTTCTGCAACTATCAACTCACCCAATTTTAAAGACAGTTTTTCTATTTCAACTTTTTCTCCTGATTTTCCTACGCCCATTAAAACCCTTCCCCAGTTAGGATCCTCTCCAGCAACTGCAGTTTTTACCAATGGAGAGTTAGCTACTGAAAAAGCAATTTTCTTTGCGCTTATTGTAGATTTTGCGTTTATGACTTTTACTGTTATAAACTTACTTGCCCCTTCCCCATCTACGACAATTTGTTTAGCTAGATTCAACATTAATTTTTTTAAAGCTAATTGAAACTTCTCAATTATTGGGTCTGTTATTGTTCTATTCTTGCCTATCGAGACCTTTTTAGTCGCAAATATAGCAACCATGTCATTTGTTGAGGTGTCGCTATCAACTGTAATAGCATTAAAAGAATTTGCTACAGAATTTTTTAAAAGAGTTCTTAAAATATTTGGTTGAATATCAACATTAGTAAAAACAAAAGATAACATTGTTGCTAGATTTGGAGCAATCATTCCTGATCCCTTAGCAATTCCAGCTATCTTGATAATTTTATTACCAACATTAAATTCTTCATAAGCAAGTTTTGGCCTTGTATCGGTAGTCATAATTGCCGATGCAGATTTAAGCCAAATAAATTTATTTTGTTCTTCTCTTAATTTATCGACAAGAGGTTGAATACTTTCAGAAACCTTGTTTATGGGAAACTTTTCTCCTATAACGCCTGTAGAAGCGAATAGTAGATCTTTCATTTTAATCGCTTCTTCAACTCCAGACTCAGATTTTGACTCTCTTATAGTAAGTGATTTAGATAAATTTTTTGCCATTACATCCAAACTGTCAAATCCCTGTTTTCCCGTAAATGTGTTTGCATTTTGTGTATTAACCATAAGTGCTTTGATAAAATTCCTATTTGATTTTCTATTCCATTTTATTGTTTCTGACACAATACTATTACTAGTATTTAATAGGGCATAGTTAGCTCCTTCTTTGAAGTAAAATAGGGCTAGGTCATCTCTTCCATTATTGTATAAATCTGCCGAAACTGAAGAAACCTCTAGTCCTTCAATCTGTTTTAATTCTTGAAACTCCCCCATTTTCGACATTCTTCTTTTGTCATTTAGGAAATTTTTTAAATTTATTGTCATAATTGCTATTTAATTTTGCTTATAAATACATATATAGAAGTACTAAGATAAAAGTTATACATCTAATATTAACATGAATTTACTTAAAAAGACTCTTAATAAAATATTTAAAAGCGGCAATCAACAAGAATTAGATAAAATAAAGCCCTTAATAAATGAGATTAATAAACATGAGTCTGCTGTCTCTTCTTTGAAAGATGCTGAATTTAAAGAAAAAACATATCTATTAAAAAAGAATGTTAAAGAAGGTAGGGATTTAGACTCAATAATTCCTGAAAGCTTTGCGTTAGTTAGAGAGGCTGCTAAAAGAATGTTAAACGAAAGACATTATGACGTCCAGCTGATAGGTGGAGTTGTTTTACACAAAGGAAAAATAGCTGAAATGAAAACTGGTGAAGGAAAAACTTTGGTATCAACTTTACCAGCTTATCTTAATTCTCTCACCAACAAAGGAGTTCATATTGTAACTGTAAATGATTATCTAGCTCAAAGAGATTCTGCTTGGATGGGAAAAATTTTTAACTTTCTAGGATTATCGACTGGATGCATTATAGGAAAAATGGATGATGTGCAAAGAAAAGAGAATTACCTTTGTGATATTACCTACGCGACTAATAATGAGTTGGGTTTTGATTATTTAAGAGACAATATGAAATATAATATTTCTGAAATGGCACAAAGAGATCATAATTATTGTATTGTCGATGAAGTGGATAGTATATTAATTGATGAGTCTAGAACTCCTCTCATAATATCTGGGAGAGTTGAAGATAAAAGTAATTATTACATTTCTTCAAATAATTTTATAGCCAAACTAAAAAAGGAAGACTATGAAATCGACGAAAAAAATAAAAATTCTATTCTAACTGATTCAGGTATAGACAAAATTGAAAAGCTTTCAATTCAAGCAGGAATTTTAAAAAATAACAATTTTTATGACCCTGAAAACTTAAATCTTGTACATCATGTAAACCAAGCGTTAAAAGCAAATTTTCTTTTTAAAAAAGATACTGATTACATTGTTAAAGACAGGCGTGTACAAATTATTGATGAATTCACTGGTAGAATATTGGATGGAAGAAGATTCTCTGATGGATTACATCAAGCAATAGAGGCAAAAGAAAATGTTGATATTCAGGAAGAAAATCAAACTTTAGCTTCAACTACCTATCAAAATTATTTTAGATTGTATAAAAAATTGTCAGGAATGACTGGAACGGCTTTGACAGAAGCAGAAGAATTCTTTGATATTTACAAGTTGAATGTTGTTTCTATACCTACAAATAAACCAATGATAAGAAAAGATTTCAATGATCAAATTTTCAGGACTGAAAAGGAAAAATACTTAGCAATAACTAATAAAATACTTGAATGTAATAAGAGAGGACAACCAATATTAGTTGGGACTACTAGTATTGAAAAATCTGAAAAAATATCAAAGCTCTTAGAAGAAAAAAATATCATTCATAATGTTTTAAATGCTAAGCAACATGAAAAGGAAGCAAAAATAATTGCTGATGCAGGAAAAATTGGTGCAATTACTATTGCTACTAATATGGCTGGAAGAGGAACAGATATTCAGCTAGGTGGAAGCAAAAGTTATAAAGAAGAAGGAAAAGTAAAGGATGATAGACAAATAGAAGAAGATAAGAAAAAAATAAAATCATTAGGTGGATTATTTATAATTGGAACTGAAAGACACGAAAGTAGAAGAATAGACAATCAGCTTAGAGGAAGATCTGGAAGACAAGGAGATCTAGGTAGTTCTGCATTTTATATAAGTCTTCAAGATGAGTTGATGAGAATATTTGGTGCAGAATCAATAGATAGTATGCTTAAAAAACTAGGTTTAAAAGAAAATGAGTCAATAGACCATCCATGGATCAACAAGGCAATAGCTAGGGCTCAGGAAAAAGTAGAAGGTAGAAATTTTGATATTAGAAAAACATTAATTAAATTTGATGATGTTATGAATGACCAGAGACAGGTTATTTTTTCTCAAAGACTTAATGTTTTAAAAAATAAAAATATTTCTAATATGCTTATTTCTTTTCTAGAAGAGATAATAGGTGATTTAGACAAAATTAAAAATGATTATCAGAAATCTAATGATAAAAAGATGTATTTAACTGAAATAAAAAATATAACTGGAAATGCAATAACAGATGAAAATTTAATTGCTTTAACTTCTCTAAATAAAGAAGATTTTAATAAAAAACTTAAGGAAATATATAATTCAAAAAAGAGTGAAAGAATAAAAATAATAGGAGTAGACCAGAACGATGATATTGAAAAAAAAATATTTTTACAGATAGTTGATTTTTCATGGAGATCACACCTTCAGTATTTGGAAGAATTAAGACAAGTTATAGGTTTAAGAAGCTATGGGCAGAAAGATCCTTTATCAGAATTTAAGAAAGAGGCATTTACGCTTTTTGAAGCTTTATTAGGAAAAATAAAAAATGATGTCATTAAATTTTTATTAAATCTAAATATAGTCATTTCTTCAGAAGATAAAAAAACCACCCCTCTAAAAGAGACTTCTTCTAGTGAAATTAAAAATAGAAAGATTCAGAGAAATGAAAAATGTCCATGTAAATCAGGTAAAAAATACAAACATTGTTGTGGAGCTATTTAGTTTTTAAAACTTAGAGTGGTGGCCTTGGTAAGAATCGCACTTACGACACATACCTTTTCAGGGTACTGCTCTACTACTGAGCTACAAGGCCAAAATAAACTAAAATCTAAAAGTAATTCTACCTTTAGTCAAATCATAAGGAGTCATTTCTACCATTACTTGATCGCCAGCTAAAACTCTTATTCTATTCTTTCTTAATTTTCCAGCAGTATGAGCTAAAATTTCATGATTATTTTCAAGTTTAACTCTAAACATGGCATTAGGTAATAGTTCGGTTACCTTACCCTTAAATTCTATTGTTTCTTGTTTAGTCAAATTTTTTTTCCTTTACCGATTTTATTATTACTTTTTTTTAATTGCAACATTATAAAAATTTATGTTTAGGTTTAGTTTTGCTGTCCCAAGGAGATCCTTGATCATCTAAAGTTACCTCGATAACCTCCGCATTAACTTTTATTACTGAGTCCCCAGAAAAAATCAAATTAATTTCATGACTTTTATCAGACAAAAAATTACTTTCAATAGCTAAAAAATCTAAAAATCTATTGCTTCCTTTTTGAGAAATCTTTTTAGAAGAAACTTTTGTTACGTTCTCAATTTTTAAAATAGCTCTAATTCTCTTATTTTTTCTAAAAACTCCCTTTTCAACATCTTCCCACATAAAACGATTTAGTTGCATTAAAAAAATTCTATTTTTTTCTAAATGTGCAATATCCATTGAAGAAACTATGGCATCTTGTAAATGAGCTGAAATGACTCTTAAGTCAGCATCAGAATTAGCTATTAATTTTAAATTATTAGCTTTCACTTTATATTCTTTTAATAGTTGCCTTACAGTTTCTTAATTTTTTTTCTAAATTTTCATATCCTCTGTCTAAATGGTAAACTCTATTTATTATAGTTCTGTTATCTGACACTAAACCAGCTATAACTAAACATACTGAAGCACGTAAATCTGTTGCCATGACTTCTGCGCCAGAAAGGTTAACTGGACCAGAGATATTTGCAGTATTTTGTTTTATTTCAATTTTGGCTCCCATTCTTCTTAGTTCAGGCACATGCATAAATCTATTTTCGAAAATACTCTCTTTAATTTTAGATATTCCTTTAGCCTTTGTCATAAGGACCATAATTTGTGCTTGTAAATCTGTGGGAAAACCTGGATACGGTTCAGTTTTAATGTTTGTTTTCTTAATTAAAGAAGACTCATAAACTACAATCTTATCTTTAGTAACTTTCATACTAACACCCATTTTTTTTAAGATCCTGAGTTCTGTTTCTATAACTTTGGGCTTTATGTTTAATAGAGAAATTTTTTTTCCAATTAAAGCTGCAGCAATAATATATGTTCCAAGCTCAATTCGATCGAAAATTATACTATGTTTTACTGGTTTGGGTGTAGAAGACTCATTTATTATTATTTTTCTCTTTCCCGTAAATTTGATTTTACAGCCTAATTTATTTAAAAATAAAGCAAGATCTTTTATTTCTGGCTCGATTGCACAATTTGTTAGCATAGTTTTACCTTTGGCTTGGGCGGCAGCTATTATTGCATTTTCAGTTGCACCTACAGATATAGAAGGAAATTTTATTTTATTCCCTCTCAAACCATTTTTTGCTGATGCATGAATGTAGCCATTTTTAATCTTTATTTTTGCACCCAGTTTCTTTAAAGCAAACAAATGAAGATTTACGGGTCTGCTACCGATCGCACACCCACCTGGTAATGAAATTTTTGCTTTTTTGTATTTAGCTAATAAAGGTCCAAGTACTAGTATTCCGGCTCTCATTGTTTTTACTAGTTTATAAGGTGCAACAGTAATTATTTTTTTTTTAGAACCAAATATTTCTATTGAATTT
>MDTG01036691.1_pt1 | contig 13398 bp, 10 predicted proteins | sample 811421 | NCBI WGS metagenome assembly MDTG01 (sample SAMN05326645, study PRJNA326480) | marine metagenome | isolation source: seawater | place: Pacific Ocean: South East | collected 2011 | reverse complement strand
TTTTGGAGATGCTTGTATATCAAAAAAACATTCAAATTTTTTTGTTAATAAAAATAATGCATCTTTTGATGAAATGAATTCATTGATCAATTTTGTAAAAAAAAATGTTAAAGATAAAACAGGAATTAATATTAATTTGGAAATTAAAATTATAAAATAATGAAAAAAATTTTAATTCTAGCGGGAGGTTATTCAAAAGAGAAAGAAATTAGCTTACAAACTGCAAAAAGTGTTTTTTCTGAATTAGATAAAGATAAAAAATATATCATCAAAGTTGTAAATCCTGATGGACAATTCGTCAAAGTAATAAGAAAATTTAAGCCAGATACTGTATTAAATTTATTACACGGAAGATATGGTGAAGATGGTTATATTCAAGCAATTTTAGAGTCAGAAAAAGTAAAATATACTCATTCAGGAGTTTTGTCATCTTCCTTAGCAATAGATAAGTTATTGTCAAAAAAAATTTTTATTAAAAATAATATTTTAACACCCAAGTATCTTAAATTTTCTTACAGAAATTATATAAACAGATTTAAATTAATTAAAAATTTAAAAAAAAAAATTGGTTTTCCTCTGGTAGTAAAACCTCTAAATGAAGGCTCAAGTGTAAATGTTTATATATGTGACAAAGATAATATTTTGAAAACACTTAAGAAATTGAAAGAGTATGGTGAAGTTTTAATAGAAAAATATATTCCTGGAAGGGAAATACAAGTTGCAATTTTAGCAGATAAAATTCTTGGAGCAATAGAGCTTAAGCCAACAAGAAAGTTTTATGATTATGAAGCTAAATATAACCCAAAAGCTAAAACAGAACATATAATCCCGGTAAAAATCTCAAAAAATAAATACCGAGAAGTAACAAAAATTGCTTTAAAAGCACATAAAATTCTAAATTGCAGAGGAGTTACACGTTCAGATTTTAGGTATCACAAAAATTCTTTTTATTTACTTGAAACTAACACACAACCAGGAATGACTTCTTTATCATTAGTTCCTGAAATAGCAAAATTTAATAACATTACTTTCAAAAATTTGATAAAGAAAATTTTAAGTGATGCATCAATTAATAAATAAAAATAGATTATATTTCTATTTATTTTCGTTTCTCTTGTTAACCACAATAATTAATCAGAATTTACTACTTAACCTTAAGAAAAATTTTTTTTTAGTAAGCAACATTAGTGTTAAAACAGAATCAACAGAACTAAAAAATCAAATTTTGCGAAATCTTGATTATTTAAAAAAAGAGAACATATTTTATATAAATAAAAATAATATCAAAAGCCAATTGAGTGGTTTAAAAATTCTTGAAAATTTAAAAATTGAAAAAAAATATCCATCTACAATTTTAGTAAGTGCAAATCAAACTGAATTAATAGGAATTACTTACATTAATCAAAAAAAATACTACTTAGGTGAAAATGGAAAATTAATTTTAGCAAACAAAATTAATTCGAAAAAACAATTACCAATAATTTTTGGTAAATTTGAAGTATCAGATTATATTAATCTTAAAAATAAAATAAAAAATCAAAATATTGATTATAATTTAATAACTAAATATTTTTTTCACAAAAATAAAAGATGGGATTTATATTATGCAAATGATATTACACTAAAATTACCGAATAAAAATATTATTGATGCAATTAATCTTTACAAAAAATTTAAAAATTTAAATAAAATTAAACCAAATTCTATTGTTGATTTGCGAATTCACAATAGATTAATTTTGAAAAATGAATAAAGGTAAGTCTTTTAACATTTTAGATTTCGGAATTTCAAAAATAAGATTTTCTGTGTTTGATCAAAGTTTTAAAGAAAAATATTTTGATTCTAAATCAATAAGTTTAGAAAACAATTATTCGAATCATTTTATTACAATTGAAAATATAATTAAAAATTCAGAAAAAAGTATCTCTAATCATATCGAAGATATTATAGTTACTCTAGATCCTATTGAGTTATTTACAATTGACTTGTCATTAAAAAAAAATCTTGATGGCAAAGTTAAAATACTAAAAGTTTTCGATTCATTGTTATTAGAGTTGAATCAAATAATTAATTCTTCATATAGTAAATTTCGAATTGTACATACAATAATCGATAGTTGTATTATTGATAATAAATTTTATGAAGAATTACCAAAACCTGAAATTGAGATAAGTAAAATAAAGGTTCATTTTAAAGTAATTTGTTTTCCAAATAAAATAATAAATGATTTAAAATATATGTTTAACAAAATTAACATAAATGTATTAAATTTTTATTGTACAAGTTTTGTTAAATCTTTATCTCACATGAGAAAACTGAGTCTAGATAATGCATGTTTTTTAGAAATAGGACTGAATAGAACTTCTTTAATTAATTATAAAAAAAACAAACTAAAATTTATTCAAACCGTACCAATAGGTGGTTTTAATATTACAAAAGATATTGCTAAAGTATTCAATATTCCACTAAAAGATGCAGAAAAAATTAAAAAATCATTTAGTAAATCTGAAACTGAATTTTCATACACAGATAACTCAAACCATACTGAAATAACCTTAAAAGAAATAATTACCAAAAATATATCAATTAATTTACTAAAAAAAGTTATTTTATATAGAGTACAAGAGATAATTGATGTAGCTTTTGAAAAATTAAATATTCAAAATCACTTTGTTAATTTAGATGACACGGAACTCTTTTTAATTGGTGATGGTTCGATAATATTTAAAGATAATTCTTTTGATTTAAAAAACAAGTATCAATTTAAAAATATTAGTTATTACAACGAAACAGACAATGAAATCTGTAATGCTGGCTTAGTTTATTATTTGAATAATTATGAAATTCCAAAAATTACAAAGAAAAAACAAGGATTATTTGAGAAATTTTTTAACTTTTTTGAAAAATAATTGTATTTTCTTGTAATATTTATTGAGTACACGAAATCTGAGGTGTTTAATATAAGTCTCTTGTGTCCATTCTTACTCAAAATACTGTAAATAACAAAATCTCTTTCGATGGGATTGGAATTCATACTGGTAAAAAAGCAAAATTAGTTATAAATCCAGCAGCTCCAAATTCTGGTATTGTATTTAAAAGATCGGATATTAAAGAAAATAATTTGGTATACCCAAATTACTTAAATGTATCAGATACTACATTGTGCACAACTATTTCAAATCATTACGGTGTTAAAGTATCAACTATTGAACATTTAATGGGTGCTTTTTATGGTACAGGAATTGACAATGCTCTTGTTGAAATAAATACCGAAGAACTACCTATACTTGATGGTTCAGCAAAAATTTTTGTTGATGAAATAAAAAAAGTAGGAATAAGGTCAAGTGATAAGCCAATAAAAATAATTAAGATAAACAAGGAAGTGAAAATAAATAATCAGGAAAGGTTTATATCGATTAACAAGTCCAATATTATAGGTGATATAGAATTTGAAATTAAATATAAAAATAATTTTATTGGCAATCAAAAAAATAAAATAAATGTTTTCGAGTCAGATTTGAAAACTATATTTGAGTCCAGAACGTTTTGTCTTTATGAGGATATAGAAAAATTAAAAAAACTAAAATTGGGAAAAGGTGGAAGCTTAGACAATGCTGTTGTAATTAAAAATAATCAAATTTTAAATAGTGGAGGTCTGAGAAACAACTTAGAGTTTGTAAATCACAAAATTTTAGATTGTATGGGTGATTTATATTTGTCTGGTTATAAAATAATTGGTTCGTTGAAATGCTCACAAGGGGGCCATCAATTAACAAATCTACTTTTGAGAAAAGTTTTTAGTGATAAGAGCAATTACTCTCTTATTGAAATTAAAGGAAAACAACTTCCGCATACATTTGCAAATTATCAATCTTTGAAATCAATAGCTTAAAAGTTAGAATTTTTTCTTTATTCTGTTAAAAAGGTTGAATGAAATTAAATTTAACAATCATTTATATATTATTATTTTTTTTAATATTTTCTTGCTCAAAAAAAGAGGAAAAAATTACAATACTAAAAGAAAAAAATTTAGAAACTCAAATGATAGAAATTTATAATCAAGCGATGGATGAGTTTGAAAAAGGTGATGTTATTTATGCAGGTAAGAAATTTAGTGAAGCTGAATTACTTTATCCACAATCTGTTTGGGCATCAAGAGCAGTTTTAATGTCTGCGTATGGCTATTATTCGCAGGGATATTATAATGATGCAATTAATGATTTAAATAGATTCCTAGTAAAATATAAAAATCATCCTAATACCGATTATGCATACTACTTACTAGCACTGTGTCATTATGATCAAATTATCGATGAAAAAAAAGATTTAAATGAAATATTGCAGTCAAAAAAATATTTTGAGTTTATAATTAAAAATTATCCCGACACAGATTATGCTTCAGATTCTAAGTTTAAGTTAGAATTGATAATAGAAATTATTGCCTCAAAGGAAATGTACTTAGCAAGATATTATTTGGAAAGAGAGAAATGGATACCAGCAATAAACAGATTTAAAGTAGTGGTCAATCAATATGATAGAACGATATATGTAGAGGAAGCATTACATAGACTTGTGGAGCTTCACTATAAAGTCGGCTTAGTTCAAGAAGCAGAAAATTATGCATCATTACTTGGCTATAACTATAATTCAAGCACATGGTATGAAGCTTCTTATAAGTTACTAAATAAAAATTATAAAATAGAAAAAAAAGATAAACAAAAAAGTGATACAATATTAAAAAGATTCAAAAATATGTTTAAATAATCATACTAAATGATTAAAGATATTATAAAAAAAAAATATAATTTTAAAGTTAAGGAACTTATAAAACATAATAAATTATATTATGACAAAAGTAAGCCCGATATTTCCGATAGAGAGTATGATAATTTAAAAAAGGAAATTATTAATTTAGAATTAAAATATGATTTTTTAAAAAATAAGAATTCAATTACAAGTAAAGTTGGATACAGACCTTCAAAATCATTTGAAAAATATCAACATAAAACTCCAATGTTATCTTTATCTAATGCTTTCAATGAAAATGATTTAAAAAACTTTGAAAAAAAAATATTTAATTATCTAAACAAAAAAGAGAAATTTGATTATAGTGTAGAACCAAAAATTGATGGAATTTCTGCCTCATTAACTTACATAAATAAAAAATTGGTATATGGTGTATCCAGAGGCGATGGTGAAACTGGGGAAATTATAACAGAAAATTTAAAAACTGTTCAAGATATACCTAATCAAATAAATCATAATGATTTTCCAAATGAAGTAGAGATAAGAGGTGAAGTATTCATTAAAAAAAAAGATTTTTTAAAAATCAAAGACAATTTTGCAAACCCAAGAAATGCTGCATCTGGATCTTTAAGACAAAAAGATCCAAAAGAAACAAAAAAAATACCACTCAATTTTATTGCTTATACTTTCGGTTATGTTGAATTTATTGACAAAAAATATCAATCAGATTTTTTAAATGACTTAAAAAAATGGGGGTTCAAAACTAATAAAGATAATATAGTTTTGTCTAATATTGATGAATTAATAAAATTTCATAAAAAATTTGAAAATAAAAGATTTAATTTAGATTATGATGTGGATGGTTTAGTTTACAAAGTAAATGATTTAAATCTACAAAAGAGACTTGGTTTTACGTCTAATGCACCAAGATGGGCAATAGCTCATAAATTTTCTGCTCATAGTGCTAGTACAAAAGTACTAAATATAGAAATACAAGTTGGTCGAACTGGAGCTTTAACGCCAGTAGCCAAAGTTAAACCTGTTAATATTGGAGGGGTAGTTGTATCAAATGCCACTTTACATAATGAAGATGAAATTAAAAGAAAGGATATCAGAATTGGTGATGAAGTTAAGATTGAAAGAGCAGGAGATGTTATTCCTCATGTTATAGAGGTAAATAAGATAAAAAGATTAAAAAATTCTAAAAAATATTTTTTTCCTACAAAGTGTCCATCTTGTGGATCTGATACTATAAAAGAGTTTAACAAAACAACAAAAAAATTTGACGCTGTTAGAAGATGCACAAACGATGGATATGGATGTGAGAGGATAGCAATTGAAAAAATTAAGCATTTTATATCAAAAGATGCTTTAAATATTGATGGACTAGGTAAAAAGGTTGTGGAGAATTTTTGGGAATTAAAATTTATAAAACAACCTCAGGATATTTTTAATTTAAATTACAACAAAATTGAAAAACTAGATGGTTGGGGAAAATTATCTGTAAATAATTTAAGAAGATCAATTGAGGTTTCTAAAAAAATAAATTTACAAAAATTTATTTATGCAATGGGTATTAGACATATAGGTATCGAAAATGCAAAACTAATAAGTGAAAATATAAAAAGTATATCAAACTTTATTGAAATTGTTAAAAATAATAAATATTACCATCTTTTGAATATTGATGGAATTGGAGAAACCCAAATTAATTCATTGAAAAACTTTTTTTCCAAAACATTAAATATCAAAGTTCTTATTGAACTTAATGATATCTTAAATGTTCAAAATGAAAATCAAAATAATAATGGAGTTTTTAAAAATAAAACTTTCATGTTTACTGGTAAATTACAAGGGATCAGTAGAGCTGAAGCCAAATCTTTAATAGAAAAAAATTCAGGTACTACATTGTCAAGTATAAGTAAAAATCTTGATTATTTAGTTATAGGTGAAAAACCAACAAAAAGAAAAGTTGATGATGCAAAAAATATTGGTATTAAAGTTATATCTCAAGATCAGTTACAAAAACTACTTAATTAAACTTACTAGCCATTTTTTCTCATTTTTATTTAAATAATAAGAAAGTTTAGAATAAACCTCTAAATGATAATTAAACAAATAATCTTTTTCTACTTTTGTTAAAAGTTTAAAGTTTACCATTTTTAAATCAATTGGTGCTAATGTTAAATTTCTAAATATCAAATTATTTTTTAATTGATCTATATAGACTAAATTTTCTATCCTAATACCATAATTATTATTATCATAATAACCTGGCTCATTACTTAATATCATTCCCTTTTTTAGAGGAATTTTATTGAATTTTGAAATTCCCTGAGGCCCCTCGTGGACGTTTAAAAAGAAGCCAACTCCATGACCTGTCCCATGTGAATAATTCAAACCAACTTTTCTAAGAGATTTTCTTGCTAATTTATCTATTAGATATCCATTAAAATTATTTTTAAGATCACAAGTGACTACTGCTATGTGTCCTTTAAGAACTCTTGTAAAATTATTTCTTATTTTATCTGAAACTTTTCCTAAAGACAGTGTTCTAGTTACATCAGTCGTTCCCCATTGGTATTGACCACCAGAGTCTAATAATAAAATATCGTTTTTTTTGATAAGTCTGTTAGTTTTATTATTAGATTTATAGTGAATAATTGCCCCATTTGGTCCTGATCCTGCAATAGTATCGAAACTTGGGTAGAGGTAATTCTTAGATTTTTTTCTAAATTTCTCCAATTTTTTTTCAATAAATTTCTCCGTAACTTTTTTCTTATTATTTTTGAACCAATATAAAAATTTAGTTAACGCAATCCCATCTTCAATATGAGCTTTAATGCTATTCTTAATTTCTGTCTGATTTTTGATTGATTTATGATTATATATCGGATCTATTTTAGAAACTATTTGAAATTTGCTTTTAATCAATTGTTCTTCAAATATTGAACAAGAATTATTATCGATTGCAAATTTTTTTTTTTTAAATTTACTTATAATTTCAAAAAATTTATTTTCTTCACAATAATTAATTTTATTTAAAAAATTTTTTTTTAAATTAGAAATTTTTTTTAAATTAACAAATAAATATAATTTACCTTTATCAGTAATAACTAATTTACAATTTGCCAGAGGACTATTTGGTAAATCTTTACCTCTAATATTTAATATCCAATTAACATTTTCACTAGCACTTATATATAAATAATTAATATTTTTATCTAATAAATATTTTCTTATTTTTCTTATTTTTGAATTAAAGCTTTCACCAACTATTTTTTTACTTAAAATGAAAATTTTATTAACTCTAGTTTTATTTTCTTTTTTAAATCTATACTCTATTGGAACTAAAATTACGTTATTATTAAAATATTTTTTTAGTATATTTTCTGTAAATAATTTTGGATCAAATCCAATTTTTAAACCTTTAATATTTAATAAATTTTTTGGCCAAATTTTTGGTATTTCTAAAATAATAAATTTTTTTCCTGACTGCTTTTTTGCTTGGACTGTATATCTCCCATCTACGAATAAATAATTTTTTTTTTTTAAAATTAATGCAAAACCAGCCGATCCATCAAAATTTGATACTTTCTCTAGATTATTTGTATTCGAATATTCTGTGAAATAGTTATCGTTCTTAGGAATTAAATAACCTTCTAAATTATTTTCATATATGAATTTTTTGATTTTTTTTATCACTTTAGCTTTTTTTGGTATCTCAACCACCCAGGACTTCTAAATTCATCTTCAAACTCAATATCTTGATTAAATTCAAATTCATTTTCTTCTTTATTTTCAAAGTTATTATTTTTTTTTAAAAATTCATCTGGAAGCTCATCAACAAATCTAGAGGCCATACTGTCAATCCAGTCGCCTTGATAGAATCTATTCATTGCAAAAGAAATTTTAGCAATTTTTTTTGCCCTTGTAATTCCTACATATGCAAGCCTTCTTTCTTCCTCAAGACCGTTTTCACCTTTTTCTTCTATACTTTTTTGATGAGGAAAAAGTCCTTCTTCCCAACCTGGTAAATACACTATGTTAAATTCTAAACCTTTTGACGCATGTAGTGTCATAAGATTTACTTTTTCACTTTCCCAATCTTGATCTAAAGATGTAGCTAGGGCAACATGTTCTAAGAAACTTTCCAAATTATCGAATTCTTTCATAGCATTTAACAATTCTTTTATATTTTCAAGTCTGTTCTCATTTTCCAAATCTTTATTATTTTTTAACATTTCACTATATCCCGACTCATCAAGGACAGTCTGCAAAAGTTTTATATGATTAATTTTTTTTTTAAGATCGTATCTCCATTTTTCCAATAAATTTATGATAGAATTTAATCCGATTTTTGTTTTTGGTTTAATTTTATTAAGTTCAATTAATTTTTTTGAAGCAATTTCAAGTGAATAATTATTTTTTTTTGCAAATTCAGAAATAATTTTGACAGTAGTATCTCCAATTGATCTCTTAGGGACGTTAATGATCCTCTCAAAAGATAAATCATCCATTTGCTGATGTATACATCTTAAATAGGCAATACAATCTTTTATCTCTGCTCTTTCATAAAACTTAATACCTCCAATAATCCTATATGGAATTCCAACTTTTAAAAATCTTTCTTCAAACTCTCTTGTTTGAAAAATTGCTCTGACTAAAATAGCAATTTCGTTTAACGAATTTTTTTTTCTGAAATTTTCTATTGTAGAACATACTTCTATTGCCTCATCTTTAACACTCCTAAAACAGTCTAAAGTAACAAGTTCGCCACTTTCTTGATTTGTATATAAAGTTTTTCCAACTCTACTCTGATTATTTTCAATTAATTTTGAGGCAACATTTAAAATATTTTGTGTTGATCTATAGTTTTTCTCTAATCTTATTATTTTTGTATTTTGATAATTTTTATCAAATTCCAAGAAATTTTTGATTTCCGCTCCTCTCCAGCTATAAATAGACTGGTCATCATCCCCAACACAACAAATATTCATATTTGTTGCAGATAAGTATTTAAGCCATTCACTTTGAATAAAATTCGTATCTTGATATTCATCAACCAAAATATATTTAAACTTTCTGGAATAAAGTAAAGATATATCATTATAGTTCTTAAAAATTTTGACGGTATGTAATATTAAATCGCTAAAATCAGATGAGTTTAAATCAATTAGTTTTTGTTGATATATTTTATAAATATTTAAAAAATTTTTTTCTAAAGATTCACTTTTTCTTAGAATAACATCCTCTGGATAAAATCCTTTATTTTTCCATCTGTCAATAACAGCCAAAATGTATTTTGGCGAAATTTTTTTGATGTCTATACTTTCAGCTTTACAGATATTCTTTATCAATCTCAATTGATCATCTTGATCTATAATTGTAAAATTTGATTTTAAACCAACTGCTTCAGCGTGTTTTCTTAACATTTTTGCACTTATAGAGTGAAATGTCCCTAGCCATGGCAGTCCAGTTGCATCTTTTTTTAAAAGTTTAGAGACTCTTATTTGCATTTCTTTTGCCGCTTTATTTGTAAATGTTACTGCCAGTATTTGATTTGAAAAAGCTTTGTGAGTTCTAATTATATGAGCAATTCGAGAAGTTAGAACCTTAGTCTTTCCTGATCCTGCGCCTGCAACAATAAGAAGTGGGCCATTTAAATATTTTACTGCTTCCTGTTGCTTTTCATTTAAATTTATCAAATAATCTGAATTTAACATATTTTTTTACTATATAAGCAAAATAATTTTTTGATGAATAAGATTAAACAAAATAAGATAACTTTTTTTTTAATTTTATCAGCTATTATAATAACTTTTTCATCAATAACTATTTTATCTTTACCAGTTTTATTTAATTATAAAAGTAAAGTTGAGAAAATAGAGAAAAATTTTTATAATAATTTTAAGTTATATATGAGTACTTCAGGAAGTATTTCATATAAACCATTCCCAAAACCTCACTTGCTAGTAGAAAACGCCTCACTTAGTTTATCAAATAAACCAAATAACGGGACTTTAATAAATACTTCAAATTTAAAAATCTTCATTTCTTTAAGAGATATATATCTGAGGTCATTTAAAAACTTTATTTCTTCAGAAATCTCTAAAACAAATTTAGAATTTAATATTTCTCAAATCAATGGAATAAGAAAACATTTGTACGAAAAAGTTAATAAACCTATTTTTTTTAATGATTGCAAAATTTTTATTAGAAATAAGAGTGGAGAAGTAATTTTAATTTCATCAATTAAAAAAATTTTTTACAAAATTAATAACAAAGCAAGGGTCAAAAATCTTGCAATTGAAGGTAAAATATTTGGAATAGATTTTAAATCTGATTGGAGAAGAAGTTACGATAAACCAAAAATTAGCCAACATAATATTGACTTATTTAATCCAAGTATTGAAATAGAAAATTTATTAGAATATCAAAACTCATCTAAATTTATTGGCAAAACAAAAATATCATATGATCAAGACAAACTCTATTATAATTTTTCATTTGATGATAACAATATAAAGATAAATTCTCCTAATAAAAAAGATATTAATTTTAATATAAATAGTGATATTAGACTTAAACCATTTTACTTTGATGGTTCAATATCAATCAAAAATAAAAAGATTGAGACAATTATAGATAATATTTTACTAAATTTGATACTGTATGAACAAAAATATATAGGCAATTTCAATGGTGTTCTTAAGATTAATTTTAGTGAACTCAATAATAAATTAATTAAAAAGGGTATGATTGAAGTGACAATTAAAGAAAAACAAATAAATTTAGATAATGCAATATTTAATTTAAACAAAATTGGAAATATAAAAACTAATATTAATTTTATTGAGAAAAATGGAATAATTAAATTTTTTTCAAAAAATCAGTTAAATATAAATAATCATATTGAATTTGCAAAAATTTTTCAGATAGGTTCTAATAAAGTAAAAAATATTAAAAAAATATATTTTGATGTAGAAAAGAATTTAGGAGAGAGTGATTTTACTATTAATAATGTGAGAATAAATGATGCTCAAAATCATGTTAAATCAGATCAAATATTAATAATAAAAAATATTCAGAATCTTAGAGCTTATCTAAGGCAATTTATTGATTAATTTGGACCAATTAATTTAGAGGGATTAACTAAAAAATCATATTCTTTTTCATCAATTAACCCTGACTTAATTGCTTCCTCTTTAAGTTTAGAATTATTTTTTAATGCTTTTTTTGCTATCATTGCTGCATTATCATATCCTATTTTTGGTGCTAAGGCAGTTACTAGCATTAACGAATTTTCTAAGTGTTCTTTTATTTTTTTTTTGTTAGCCTTTATTCCTTTAACACAGTGGATGCTAAAATTTTTTATACTATCAGATAATATGTCTATAGATTGTAAAATATTATATGCGATCAAAGGTTTAAAAACATTTAATTCAAAGTGTCCATGAGTTCCAGCCACTGTTATTCCTAAGTGATTTCCAATAACTTTTGCGCAAACCATGGTTACAGCTTCACATTGTGTCGGATTAACTTTTCCAGGCATTATAGAAGATCCAGGTTCATTCTCTGGTAGAATTAGCTCACCATAGCCAGCTCTAGGTCCAGACCCAAGAAATCTTATATCATTTGAAATTTTCATTAAAGCCACAGCTAATGAATTTAAAGATCCAGAAAAATTTACAATTGCATCATGTGCCGATAATTCAGAAAATTTATTTGGTGCTGGTTTAAAGTTTATCTTACAAAATTTTTTAATCTCTTTCACGATCTTTTTATCAAAATTTTTTCTTGTATTTATTCCAGTGCCTACAGCAGTACCCCCTTGAGCAAGATAATAAATATCATTTAAACAATATTTTACTCTTTCAATACTTTTTTTAATTTGTTCATGATAACCAGAAAATTCTTGACCAAGCGAAAGGGGCGTAGCATCTTGAAGATGAGTTCTACCAATTTTAACAATTTTTTTAAATTCTCTACTTTTAGTTTTTAACGAAATTTCTAGCAATTTTAAACTTGGTAAAAGATTATCAAGAGTCTCGGTTGCGACTGAGATATGCATGGCTGTAGGAAAAACGTCATTTGTTGATTGAGATCTATTAACATGATCATTTGGATGCACCGGTTTTTTTGATCCTTTTTTTCCTTTTAAGATTTCTATAGATCTATTTGCGATTACTTCATTTACGTTCATATTGGTCTGAGTTCCTGAGCCAGTTTGCCAAACTTTTAATGGAAAATTATGCATCATTTTTCCACTAATAACTTCGTTAGATGCCTTGATAATTGCTTTTGCTATTTTAGGAGATATTGACCTATCTTTTTGATGAACAATTGCTGCACATCTCTTAATAATTGCTATAGATCTTATTATTGAAGATGGAACCAATATTTTACCAATATTAAAAAATTTTTTTGACCTTTGAGTTGAAGCACCCCAATATTTATCATTTGGTACATTAATACCACCAATGCTATCAAACTCTTTTCTTGTTTTCATTTATTTGAACAAATAACTAATTAATTTATATACTAGTTTTTATTAATCTTATAGGAGTAAAAATGACAAATTTTCAAAAAGTAAAAAAATTTATGGAGACTTTTGGTCAAGAAGTTAAATCAAGGCCATCTTTTAGCTCT
>MDTG01355490.1_pt1 | contig 13399 bp, 3 predicted proteins | sample 811421 | NCBI WGS metagenome assembly MDTG01 (sample SAMN05326645, study PRJNA326480) | marine metagenome | isolation source: seawater | place: Pacific Ocean: South East | collected 2011 | reverse complement strand
GGGCACCGATGTTGTACCTGCTGCTGGAGACCTGCTTCTGGTTGATTGTAGCGGCACCTTCACAGACCTGACAGTCACCAATAAGCTGAACGTCGGGGGACTAATAGACCCGACAGGCATGATCTTCACACCAATCAGCGATCTCACAGAGATAACTGGCGCTATGGCTGCTGGTGAAGGCGGCATCTTTGTAGCTGGTGCTGGTCTAGCCGGACACACCGAAGGTGATGTTTACTTTATCACCTCAGCAGGAACCTCTACCAGCTTAACGGAAGTTGCAGAGCTTGGAGAAAGTTTAGCAGGTCCGATGGTTGCAGGCTCCACAACAGTAAATCAGGCGGCGATATGGACCAATACGGACGGAAACTCTTTGGGCGGGGCGGGCGTTACGATTGATGCTTCTGGAAGTATTTCTTCTATAGTCAATGGGACAGGCATACCTAATGACCTGACCATGAAGCCCGCACAGCCCACCCAGCCAGACGCAGGTGGAGCAAACCTCACACTTGAATCAGGAAGTCCTGATGGTGTCGGTATGGCGGGAACCTTGGGTCTAAGTGCAGCTGACGCTCGGATAGGCGGAGGCTCAGTACACATAGACGCTGGCGATACCACTGGTGCTGATACGCATGGTGGCAAGGTTAGAATGCGCGCCGGACATGGGTGGTTAGACCCGACTAGCGCTATGGCTTTTGGCGGCGCTATTGAGGCTGTTGCTGGTAACGCCGGTTTCGTAGGTGGGGAGGTTAGGCTCTTCGGAGGTAAGAGTCTGCATAATACTGGTGAGCCCGGTAATAGCATTGGTGGACAGGTATTCATAGAGGGTGGATCTGGCGGTAGGAACGGGATGTCTTCTGGCGGGGTCACCATAGACGGTGGCCTGGGCTCAAAGGGCAGCGCAGGCGTTGGTTACCGTGGCGGGTCTGGTGGCGATGTGACCATCATGGCTGGGTCAGCGGGATTAGACTCGGGACATCAGGGGGGTAGCGTAACTATTAATGCTGGGGACGGCGACGTTCTTAGCGCGGCTTGGGCAGGACTGGCGGGTTCAGCAGGAATACCTGGATCGATCAAGATCGCTGCGGGTAACTCTCCTAACACTGTAGTCGGCTCTTCTCATCTGCTCAATGGAGCAAACGTAGAGATTCGGGCGGGTAATGCCGGGATTAACTCTGGCGCAGACGGCGGTAACATCGTAATGGAGCCCGGTGCGCACGATCAGAACCACCCATTACCAGCGATAGCGCATCACGGAATTATCCACATGTGTGGTGAGCATGATGCTTTTGGTGACCAGAAGAGCTACGTAGCGATAGGCAGTGCAGTGGTATCCGGCTTAGGTGTAGCCATTGGTGATTGCTTCGGTAGAAAAGCACACACTGTGCACGGAAACCTAAAAGTCACAGGTCTCTTTGATCCAATCGGCATATTAGTCGACCCGCAGGCTCTAAACCCAGCGCAGTCTTTCATTCAGGATGCTTGGGATGATTGGAATGCCAGGGATATTGAGTCAGAAAGAACTGCCCTTGCCAGTTATAAAAACATAGTAGAGGTAAAGCTTGAGACAGCCACTGTCCAACTTGTGAACGCAAGAGCAGCCCTGAGCGGTGCCTCTGATGATGAGGTCATTGGTCACAAGGATGAGATAAAAAGGCTTGAGCGTTTAATTGAGTCTTTGACGAGTACCCGATCGAGCATATCAACTGAGTACGATTTGCTTGACACGCCTCCAATAGATCCATCAAGCGTAGAGGCGGCGGACGTAGCAAGTAATACCTTATGGTTTGATTCGAACAACGGCAATGCACTAACAATCGGAACTGAGCCTGTTGGCACTGTCGGAACTGTGGTGTATGACCACCAACAGGTCGTCTTCAATTCCGACACAGCTAACGCTGGCGGTTACTTGGCCGATGGCGACACTGGTTCTGTAGACTACTATAACGTCTCAGACAGGGTTGCTGTGGTCATGGTAGATTGTACCGGAGGCGACGTCGCAATACAGCTTCCTGACCCAGTTCAGAACAATGGCCGCTCGATTACCGTAAAGGATAAGCTAGGAAAGTCTAACGTATCTAGCACTACAGGAGGACAAATCCATATTGTGCCTCCTCAAGGACATAAGCTTGACCAATATACTCACCCCAACGATGAAACTGCGGGGGGTCCTGGACCCTACCCTGTTCAAACTAGGGCGGCTGTTGAGTGCTACAGCGATGGTTCAGACTGGTTCATCATTTAACTAACGGGAGATAAAAGTGTCCTATAAAGTAGATGGGCAGAGTACCGTTGGTAACAAGACGGTGTCCACAATAGATGAGCTTAAGAGCCTGCCCACACAGGGTGCGGGAGACGTATTTCAAGGTCAGATGGTCATTGTTGAGAACATTGACTATGCAGCACTAGTAGGAGCTGAGAGTGGTTTAGAGTCTAACCTCGGACCATATGGTTCGGAGGGCTCCTGGGTCGGACCCTCGTCTGGGTACGTGCAGCTTAACCCAAAGCACAGAGAACATTTACATTCAAACTTTCCTGTTGAGCAGCAATCTTTAGTAGACGCTGAGGCGTCAGGCACGTCCATCGGCATCTGGTTCAACGCAAACAGGGCCCCTAGCGCGTCCCAACACCAGACCCTTTTCCATATACCAACCTTATCAGTCGGTGATTCAAACATTACCAACCAATATGCGCCGAGCCTTAATCTTAGAGGGTTGTCCCTACATCTGGCCCAGCACCCAGCGACCAAAAAAGCGGCAATATTGTACACCTTTGAAATCAAGTCTCCCTATTCAGGAACTCAGGTTCAGGGTACTTTGACAGAGCAGGTGGTTGGTTGGGTCGAAGACATCATAACCCTACACGAGTGGCACCACGTTTCTCTAAATCTGAACTCTTCGATGAAACGTTTAGAGATTTGGATCGATGGCAAACTTAGGGGTATGCGTAGTTTTGTGCAGGGGGTTCCCGATGCTATTAACTACTTGACCGTTCACGTGAATGGCGAAGACACCGTCACCGATCACGATATCTTCATAGGCGCCTCAAAAGGCTCCGATAGTACCCCGACAAACTTCTTTGGAGGGTATGTAGACAGCTTCTCCTTCACCAACCAATACCTAAACCATCATTTGATGGAGCGCATGTATGGGGATGGGATGATATCGGAGTCAAACTACGCGGTAGGCTCTTACACAAGGCCGACAATTCACTTGCCTATGGGAGACTTTGCAACCGACTTTCAAGCGGAGTCGCTGATCATACAGAACCACTGGTCTGACAGTGGCTACCCCAGTGCTACAGCAGTAAACTGTACAGCTCTTCTCAACCTGAAAAGCCGTTCGATGGAGTCTCAGTTTGACGTTGTCAGAATGCTGAAAAACACGTCAGATATGAGCGAGGGTTACTTTTGGTGTAAGTCCTTTGCCCCATCAGAGGACATGGTAAGCCGCAAATCGGCACCACTTGGGATCCACACCGGTGAGGATTCATTTGAATTCTTTTCCTCAGATGCGCTGACAGACTCTTCTTGGGACTTTTTAAACGACCTTTCCTCTGGAACACTCAGCTTCACGTTTTTCGCTGACGCAGATTGGTTTACCGACCCTGTACCCGGTGAGTCCGTTTCATACTCGTTGGTTTCTCTTGGATACAACCACTCACAGGTGGACAGAAGAAACGGCATACAGATATATGTGACCAGAAACAGCTTTCTTAAAGACTGGTCTGTTGTGGCTGTTATAGTCGAGGACTCTAGCACAACGGAAATCCCGCTCTACGGCCAGGGAAACCTGAGTTTCGACAGCTGGAATACGGTTGTACTGTCATGGGACTTTGGCGTCGAAGACGGTGAAACAGCCATATCCATGTACCTAAATAAGATGACACTAGCTACAAAAACAAAAGGCTCAGGTGTTCCTACCGATGCAACCTCTTTGATGGTGTCCAGAGACTATCAGAGCCGTTTACAACTTGGTGTATCTAGGTTTATAGATGATTCTGAAACGACCCTGTACTTGAATCCTTGGTACGGAAGAGTCGATGACTTCATGCTGTCCACTTATGGAGACCCATCAGCACACCATCAAAATGTAAACATGATTTCCTCAACGCAAATGATTGAAGATCGTAAGGTTCACTACACTTTTGGTGACCATCATGGTGATAGCATAGCGTCAAACGTGTCTCTTTATGGCGAGGACAATCGCGTCCAAAACACGCTGGACCCAGGTTTTGTCGGAAAAATAAAAAATGATATCCACAGGGTATTCGTTGGCGACAACACAGGTAGTAGAATTATCTTCGAAGACGGATTCAGCGGCTCTTTGATTCCAGTGCCAAGATCAGTACCCAGTAACTGGGGAACCTATTATTGGTCTGAAGAACAGGATGATTGGAAAACCGCGTATCCTGATCAAATTGATTATGGGTTTATTCACATAAAACCGGCTGATGTCGGAACTACGGAGAGGGGTAGGTGGGTTAGTGTAGTATCTTACACCGCTTGGACAGCCTATCTTTTTGGTGAAGCAGAGTCTTTATTACTCGAAAACGGGTACAGGAGTAGTATTACTGAAGGTGACGTGGCGTTGTTCACTGGGACCGGAAGGGTAGTTCCTGGATCTGTAATTGAGCAATGGGTGAATCCCAATTTATTCCCCGGTAATAAACCCGCGCCAGATAGCAACGGTTTTAAAGGTCAGAGATGTTACGACGGCTACTACATGTACGAGTGCGTAGCGACCAACACCTGGATTAGGTATCTGACCGAAGCCTTCTGGTAGGTCGAGGGAAATGTCCGAGCAGACTTATAGCGATGAGCAGATAAAGAACTTTTTATCCAATGGCGGTAGGCTCTTCAGAGCTAATGGACAACTTTTTATCGTAGAGCAAACGGGTTTGATAATCGGGCCCATCACGGTCGAAAAAGCGGCTTTTTTTGTAACTCGAAACTCAACTAAGGAGAACATATATATGAGTGGAGAAAATTTTAAGAATAAAATGATGGTCGAAGCGTTAACGCAAGGGCTATCAGTAAGTAATGTTCAGATTACCTCACGAGGTACTGTGACATTTGACATCGCATGCGATGACTCCGGTGTGGCCAAGGGTGGTCACTCCCTGCAATACTCAACCCGTGAAGCTTTCGACGGTTCTTCTGTAACGATTCAGAATAACATCGTCGTTATGCCTAAGGCTCCTCAGATCAACACTGTTGACTTGGGTTCTCGTACGACAGGCTTCATGGAGATTGGTGCCGGTGCAGATGAGTCTGAGCATTCCGATGGCCATGCCTTCAACATCAACGGTGCTGAGTTCTACGACTTAGTAGACGTAGAGGAAGCTCTTGTAGGCGATGCTGACTTTAGCGCAGTCAATCTTTTAGACGCTGATGGTGCAGCAGTTGTTGCTGCTGCCAAGCCCCTTGTCCTACGTATTGGTCAGTACGATGCTGCTGCTGGTACGTGGACGGATGACGACGACTTTACTCAGGTCGGACTCTCTGTAGACTCCGAGGGTCTTGTAAGCGTGACGATTGAGATTGCTCAGGACAAGGAAATCGATCATGGTACCGACTCAATTACTCGGGACATTGCCATTGAGACGTATTCAGGCGACTTGGGTGACCTTCATTCCGCAAGCAACTTCATGCGTGCACAGAACTCGGGCTCTGCTGCCATCCTTGAGGACGCAATCACGATTCGTCGTGCCCGTCCAGAGCAAGCTATGGAGGTCTACAAGATCCCATCAACCACTTCGGTAACTGCTGCAAACTTTGAGTCTCTTAAGACTGCTGCTGGAACCGTTCTTGTTGCTCAAGACAATGGCGCTGGTGAGTGTGTTCCTGAAACTGGTTTGGCCCAAGCAGATGCTCTTAAGCAGCAAGATGCTTGTCAGCTACTGATCAAGGTTCAATCAGCACACTTGAACAAGGCATGCTTGGACTCTTCCGCACGGATGACCCAGGTCGCTTCTGTGACACTGCCTGCCGATGGTAAGATGCATGAATCAGGCGGAGCATCTCAGGACTTCACAACTTCTGGTGCTGGTACTCAGGCACTTACGGTTCTTGATGAAGAGCACCTGTTGGTTAACCTTGCTCCTACAGATAGCCAGCCTATCGGTAGTTACTCTTTCGGTATTTTGACCGAGTCAAGCGAGAGTGCTACTCAGATTTGTACTCTGACCTTGGACATTGATGCAGGCGTCTTCGAGTTCACCGTGCTGGATATCACCCTTACCACTCCGAACTTCGTGTACGCGCAGTCTGGTAAGTTTGCCATGGAGATGGACGGTGACGGCCTTCCTGCTGGATACCAAAACTCCATTGCTGGTGGTGAAACCGCTGTTCCAGAAGGGTCTGTTGCAATCACCGCGATTGCATCTGACGCTGGTAACAACTTCGCCTTGCAGGTCGACGACATTGATGTTCAAGACGATGACAACATGTCATTCAGCCTTGAGCACCAGGCTTCTGCACTAATTACTGCAATGGCCGCAGACTCAACCTTCACGGCTGAGCACTCGCTTGGTAACTACGATGTGCAAATCTCTGTTACTGATGCAGAAGGTAGTATACAGCAGGCGTCGAAGAGCATTCAGGTCATCAGTGCATGGCCTCCAGTGCTTGTTGACATTGGTGGTACTGATCAAGCGAACTATGTTCGAGAGAACAGCCTTGGTAAGGCTTGGGCTGACGACATTTGTGAGGCTAGATTCGCACGTCTTCGTGGCGACCTGACCGGATCAGGCCAAGCAGGTTCTTTGCCGGCTATCAATGGCGTTACCCCTGCGGCAGACGGCAAGGATGTTGAGTTGAAGATTGTCTTCAACGCAGGTGACGATGTTTCGCCTAACTACCAAGACGTCTCCACTTGCTATAAGTTCGCTAAGGACACCGGTCTACTGGTTCAGCCAGACGAGGATGAGCTTGTTCAGGATGACGATGCTGACGTTAATAAGCCAGTTCTCTTAATCAAGGACTTGGTTGTCGAGAAGGAGAGTTCATACGGTACTCAAGCAGATGGTGATGGCGTTGCGCACGAGGTCTACTGCTGGAAGCTTGATATTCGCGTTGTCTCGGAAGAGCGTATGATGAATACGACCTATCTAGCCAACGGTAATGACACCTTCCCAGAAGGCACCAAGCTTAGCCTCGCGGTTCGCCGTTTCGACCGATCCGTAGATGGTCAGCCAGGTGACGAGGAGTACTCGGAGTGGGCATACTTCGATAACTTCTTGGAGATCTTGCCTGATAACATCGAGGTTGATGCTCTCGCCGTTGGATACAACCAAGCTCACGAGCTTGCGCGTGCCAGTGCCGAATCAGCATCCGCATCGGGTGATAACTTCTACCCATCGGGTGAAGGCGAAGGCGGACCTTCTGCCAGCGGCAGCGGCGCCGACAGTGGTGGCGGAGGCCAGCCGGTGGCATGGAGTGACCGTCAGATGACGCTTGATAGTCCGGGTGCGGATCAAGTTACCATCACGCTACCGGAAGGCGGGGCGCAGCAGGTGATCGATACGTTCACGAATGACCCAATGCTCAGCGGACTTCAGATTAGAGAAGCTGGAGTATCCGGTGAGCTGTCAGTATATGTCAGCAAGATGGATCTATCCGTTGGTGCAAACGGTCTTGTTCTCGCCGCAGGGGTTTTCAACCCAGGCACGAGAGGAGACTGGGAGGCCCTCGAAGGGAACGTTGATGCGTTCTACTCGTAGGATCAACTATATCTCACTTCCCTAAGTGAGTACTTTACTGGAGGGGGGTTTCGGCCCCCCTCCTTTTCTTTTATTAAAAACCCAAAAGTACGACCCAGAAGCTCTGTATTGTATAAATAACATGCTGGCATATATAATAACTTTGGGTGTAAATTAGCCTTGCCTAAAGCTGGCTGCATTATTGAATTTAACTTATGTAGGAAGCCGTATGTACTTTACCGATGCGCTGGAACCTTCCATCAACGTAGCCATATCAGCCTATAAAGACGGTCGACTAATCGACCAGAGACTGTCTCATAATGTTTTCACGAACACTGGTCGTACATGGCTTTCAAGATTAGTAGGATCTTCAGACTACGCTCAGGAACCACCAACGCCACATACGCACGATAAGATTGCTTACATTGGATTTGGTTGTGGCGGAGCCCTCCAAACGAACGCTGATTTCGCTAAAGGTCAGACTGAACTTGTTACAGTCACCGCGCTCCAAGACCCAGTTCCCATCTCTATTGATGGAGACCAAAGGCTGTACTTGAAGCAAGTAGACAATCAGACAAGCTCAAGCACCTACTTTCCCGGTGACTTCAGAACTCGGTTCATTGTAAACATTGCGGAAAGTGAAATATCGTTTACAGGAAACAAGACTAGGGTATCTAATAGGCTGGTAGGAACAAGTGTACCTATCACTGAAGCTGGCTTATACCTATCGTCCGCCAACCCACGATTTACACATGAGCTTGATCCGGCTAGCGCAATCGAATCTGATCCTGCCGGTCCAAACAAGCTTGTAGCCTACAACATCTTTGATCCTATCCACGTAACACCTAATGTAATCCTTCGTGTCGAGTGGGAACTGCGCTTCTAGGGGTACTTCATGTCTTATAAATTATACAGCCGCCTTGTTGGTAAAATTGCAACCGCCCAGGAGGCTTTAGGTCTTACGTCACCACCGGCAACAACGACACCATTTAATGAGCAGTCGCCGGGCACCAAGTTTATGGCCTACGGTGAGGACGCAACTTCTTTAGCGTTCAACCGAGCTTTTGCAGCGCTATCAACAAATATAGACAGTGTTCACAGTCTGCTCGGGACACCATCTCTTAGATCAGAAGTTCTTAGGCCCGGCTACGCTAGCGAACCAGGATTCCCCTCCCTCAAGGTCACACAGGGATTACAGTCAAGCATTGATCTTAGCGCCGAAGGGTCACCCGCAACATGGGTTTTTGTAGGAAACTCTATTGACTCTTTGGCTAGGAACACAAGACTATTTAATATAGACGGCGAACAGTTAGGGGAAGCGTCAATACACGGCGTTTCAGCTAACCCAGACATAGCGTTTTCAAACTTTTCAATATCACCCACAAACGCCACTGAAAAACCTTCCGCGAGCCCTTACGAGGATAGTATCTACTTCCCAAACATTGGCGATGCGGGCGCTTGGGGCGCGGACCTGTCTGAGTACTGGCCACCGGAGGAACTGGGGACGCATAAGACCGGTACCCCATACTTTGTTCCGCCCGTACGGAGAGTTCAATCAAACGTAGCCCCATACAACGGCGCACACCAAAAGACGCAGGTAAACCACTGGGAGCCAGATGGTCTATACGTGCGTAAGAAGACGATTGAAGAGCTATGCCTGCGCCCAGGGTGCTTTGTTGAAATTCAGAATTCAGGCACACCAGTAGGAAACAACGGGCTGTTTAGAATCGAGAACATTGTACGTAACACAGTCACTACTCCGGACAGCTCTGGTTCTAAAATAGTCCTATCTAGAGGCAACCTTCATAAGATTACCGTTGATAACGACGTATTCACACCTGGAGAGCTTGTATCTTGGCAGGACGCCCCCAACCGCTCGGCGGATTCTACAGACAGCGCTTCTGATAGAACCAACTTCGCCCACGTTCTTTTTACGTACCCAAGGCCAGACATCTCAGCTGACGCCGTAGATATTTATTTGTCTACTGAATCTGGACCAAACAACTGGCAGAACAATGGGGACGGAAGCGATAAAATATCAGACGGTTCTGGAGGGACTAAGCTCAAGTCTGTATCAAGCTATGGGAACATCGGCTTAGCAGATCAAGAGGAGGGCGCTGAACAGAACAACGCCTTACCAAAAGGCACCATCATCTACAATGCAATGTCGACCAAGAACAAGGACGACTCTACCGCTGGTAGTGCCGCCGTACTATCCACCATCCCGGCAGGATACCCAGTTGTGTTTGATACAACTGTTTCTCCCGGCCAGATGATACCCTGTACACCACCAGGATTTTTGTTAAACCCTGTCCTGTACTTTACTGAGGATGTATTACCAGGTAATAACTACTTGTGGACTAAGACCCTGACCACGGTAGGGGAGCAGCTCGCATCAAGGGGTGGCGGCTACAACAATCTGGCTGTTGAAGATTCATCGTCTGAACCGTTTATGACGCGGGGGGACGTTAAAGCCACAAACACTTTCCTAAGCCATATTCACACAGGCGGAAACCCTGTCGTAGATACCGAGGTGAACGGCCCCAAAACACCAACAGCCAACATCCTCGGACCCTCCATCTGGAAAGTAACTGTACAGAGGGTTGACGGTCTTGTTATCGCTGGAAACCCCTCCGTATCCGAATCCCTTGCCGCCCAGGGGGACGAGATAGGCAAAGACTTCTTTACCTTCCAGACAGGCCCAGATGACTATTTTGTCTGTCGAGCATTGCCGAGCACTGGGGGCTTACCTGTTGCCGATTACAACGGAGACGGCATTGCAGACCAACGAGAGGTTTTATATCTGACCGACGTTCTACCTCTATACCACCATCAGATGGATCTCTCGGAGAAGCCTGTTCGCATAGGCGCTAGGGCCAAGTTCTCAAACAAAGCCGAGTACATGATCATGGAGGTTCATGATTTTCCCGTAATCTCTGACGAGGGACAGCTCATCTGGCTTGATGATGTTAATTACATAGACTTGTCTACTAAGGGGAAAAGCGTCACAGGAAATAACTTCTGTATGTCCCACGGACTTAACGCGGCCTTTCATGCACAGAACAGCGCTAATCCGCTGGCTAGAGGGTTAGAATCCGGTATAGGTAACATCATTTACGTACCTGGTGGTTCGAGAGATCCTTCTGGACGCTTGAGCACAGGCAATACACATAGGCCGTTTACCACTGTGCTGGGGGGTGAAGCTGACTACGAGGTCGCGCACCTGACAGTGACAGGTCAACGAAGCGTTTTGTTAGCAGCATTGGCTAACGATGATAATGACATTATTGCTGAGATAGGCCATCACAACTACAACGAGCTTCAAGAGCATGGGACGCTCTTCTTTTCAGATAGGAATACGAACGAGCCTGGAAGGGGTGGCGGGGGTAAGATAGATTTCAGCGCTGACGTGGTTGACGCTACCTACTCAATGCACAACCATCGGGACCTACCCTCAGAAGTTCACGATAGATCGATTCTTGGAGCTTTAGAAGCACACACGCTTGGAAACTTTGATGATACTTTCAGCTCGGTAAACTTTGGTCTTGTTTCTAACGGTGTTCTTTGGGGTATGGAGGCGCTTCATCCTGATGATCCCGAGGTGCCAAAATCTCTATTGCCCGTCTTGGGAGATACTAGAAATACTCTTAGGCTTACCGAGGGATACGTGTATTGCGGTGGGGCTAAGAACCACGTATCCGAGGCTAATTTATATTTAGACGACCCGGTATATGCTGACGGTGGCAGCGGCACAGCCATAGTTCATTACAATGTCGCGACGCACAATTATGAAGTCACCGTATACGAGAAAGACACCTTACTTTACAGGCAAGAAAAACTAATACCCATTTGCTCAGTAGGTTTTTATTCTGACGCGGGTGTTCCTAGAATCTACGATGTTGTAGATATCAGAGAACGCCTATGCCACATAAACAAGCGGGATGAGATCTACGTCGGTCGAACACATAATGAGCACTTCAATTTAGGCGGCGCTTTCAGCGAAACTGGACTACCTACCGACACAGGTCTTGCTCGCCAGGGGGGTATGCACTTCCCAACAATCGGTGGTGCGATAGCAGCTATAGAAGTATTAAATAACAGTTACAAACAGAAGAGATCTTGGACCATCAATGTTGTTGGTGAGACGCATGAGGTAGCGAATATACTTCGGGGCATAGAGTACCCTATAAGGATTCCGTTCGGAGGAATCACAATTGTTGGTCATGGTGGCCAAACCAGATCTACTAGAGGGATAGACACTTTTACGAAGCCGGACGAGCTGAGAGACCCGGTTGTACACGTCTACGGAGAAAGTCTGTTCGACCTGAACGGTCAGAGTGATTTGACCTTTAGAAATATAGCTATCCAGTTTGACCAAGAATCTTGGGAGGACTTGTCTACTGATGACAAGTTCACGACTCTTGGCGTTAGCAATGTATTCGTCAACACTAAAACTCAACAAAATGCCCCGGCTTGGTTTTCTTTACTACCAGACCAGGGTGGCGGTCTAGATATAACTCGTGTAAACGAGCCCTTTAATGTGCACGCAGATAATAAGGGAGAGTTGACGGCATCAGGGATTAATATCTTTAGGCATGGGGCCACTACATACCCAGACGCTCTTCCGTTCCAGAAGAACATAACCATTGAGAGCGTGCATGTTAGCGGCCCCCATCACTCATTCTTTTACCACGGGGCAAGAAGGGACAAAATGTTGGCTGGCATGAATGCCACTCAAAATGAATGCCCCTTCGATAACTTGGTAATCAGAGACTGCTCGTCTACGGGTGGGTACCACAGCTTTGTAAATATAGCGCCGTCAAATTCATTGAACAGTATTTACAATGGTAACGACAACGGGTACGCGGCCTCCGCGCTACAATCAGATTGGCCATATTTTTGGAGAAATATAACAATAGAGAACTGCGAAATTTCCCAGCCATACACTGAATACATTGATTGGAAACCGTTGGTATGGGAGGGAAATCTTGGGACTCTTGAAGAGCGGTTGTTTTTAGACGCAATTCATCTATCCGCTTGTAAGGAAGTCACAGTTCGCAACTGTTCAATCAAAAATAGCTTTAGAGCTATACACCTCGGTGTGGGCAACTGGACGCACTACTCTACAGGCTCGATTGAGAACAACACAATCATCGGTGTTATATCAGACGCCATCACAGCTTTTTCGGAGTCAGAGGTTAGTGGCATATCAATCAGAAATAACTACATAGCTGATTGGGGCACGCCGTCCACCGTAGACTATGGGGTGTGGCACAGAGACTTTGAAGACGAATCAGTAAAGCGGCAGAACCGGTTCGCGGCTATTAAGATTGCCGCAAACGCGATCACTGTAGAAGGTAATACGCTGGTAGATAACAGGCGCTGTGTGCCTCTTTGGAGCGCGGACAAGACAACTATAGGTGATTTTTCCGAGTTTGCACCTACCCAAGGCATTTACATATCGGACGATATATCGAAGGAGCCAGGCGGAGGCGGTTGGCGTAATAGTGGTCTATGGGGCATCAAGATACTAAACAACTCCATGGTAAGGACCAAGCTGGGGGGTGCGTTTATATACTCTAGTCAGAACGCCTTAATAGACTGCTCTTTTAACGGGAATTCGTTTAGGGTCGACATACCAGGCAGTTTTCCGTTCTCTACTGAGAACTACTCACACCCTGTTTTTGCGCAGGTTTACGAG
>MDTG01352339.1_pt1 | contig 13400 bp, 14 predicted proteins | sample 811421 | NCBI WGS metagenome assembly MDTG01 (sample SAMN05326645, study PRJNA326480) | marine metagenome | isolation source: seawater | place: Pacific Ocean: South East | collected 2011 | reverse complement strand
TGCTCACTGGTTGCGATGCTATGTTTGCCTATTGGGAAATTTGTTTGCCTGGTGGAAGGATACGGTTGCCCTTCAACTACTATATAACACAGATAAAAAAGTTGGTCAATCTTTTTGGCTTTAAATACGGTCATGCATTGGACATACCAAGGAAATAAAATTACCAATATGCCAGAAGATGTTGTGGGATTTGTTTATCTAATAACAAATACAACCAACGGTAGGATGTACATCGGCAAGAAACTGGCGAAATTTAAGAGATCCAGACCTCCACTCAAAGGCAGAAAGAACAAGCGTAGGTACAAAGTGGATTCAGACTGGCAGGACTACTACGGATCAAGCGATGATCTCACAATTGACGTGAACAAAATTGGTAAAGACAAATTCACAAGAGAAATACTATTCTACTGCAAGTCAAAAGCAGAACTGTCCTATGTGGAAGCACGTGAACAGTTCGCACGTAAGGTCCTAGAAAGCAATGATTACTACAATGGCCACATCCGTGTCCGGGTGCATGGCAAAGGTATTCTCCAAAAATGATACCTGTAAAAGGATATACAACATTCCATCCACTCAAACACTGCATAGTTGGTAGCGTACATGCTCCGGAAAGTGTGTCAGATGATCTTAAGGATATAATGCATACCACAGCGGAGGATCTGGACAATCTTGTTGCAACGTTAGAGTCGTTTGGTGTTTCATGTTACAGACCCGAAACACAAGATGCTACGAAACGGCCTCCAGTATCGCCTAGAGATTATTTTGTTGCAATTGGAAACAATCTAATTGTGGGAAAACTTATCAATGGTTACAAAGATATACTAGGCAAAATAGACAAGAAAAACATAAAATGGTTTTTGGACAGTGATGTATCTAGCGGCAACATGATACGTTGTGGAAACCACGTACACTGGGATATTAGCAAAGACGTCAAACCACAAGCAGAGAACACCATACTAGAATGGCTCGAAGATAACGGTTATAGAACAACTGTCACACGACATGGATGGCACATGGATGGAGTATACAGCATATTGAAACCAGGAGTAATAGTGGCAACAAAGGATTTATCCAACTTGGAACAAATTTATCCAGGATGGGATATTTGCTATTTAGAAAATAATAAAAAGCAAAAGTCGGTGGATCACGCATGGAGCGGCAATTCTGAAGAAAGCAACTACGATGTGAACATACTTTCGGTAAATGAGGAAAACTGTATTATGACAGAACCAAATACAACTTTATTCAACTTCTTGGAAAAAAATAAAATCAATCCTGTAATTTGTAAATTTCGTAATAAAGAGTTTTGGGACAACGGTGTGCATTGTTTTACACAGGACCTTTACAGAGAAGGCGAGATGGAAGACTACTTCAAATAAAAACCCCCGACTACTAAAAGCCGAGGGTTATTGAATTGCAATTCAATTATTATTACGCCGCTTTCTTTGCCGCGTTCTTAACTTCTTGAATTTCTTTTCTTCTTGCTTTGATCAGTTTAGATAATTCTGCTAGGGCTTTTCTGGCTCTTGTTGCCGATGCCTTTACACCCTTATCAACGAACTTACCATTCTCTTCTGAGTAAGTTTGTATCGCTGTCATTATTGCGTCATGTGTTTCATTTGACATATGTTTTTTCTCCTTCTATTGTCGTACGATATAATTAATTAACATATGTTTAATTTAAGCACACAAGAAGTGGTTTTGTCAATAGAAAAATCTCCATTAAGGATTGTTCATGGAACAATCTACCAGGAATACCGTGACTTTTTTGGTAAAGAATTTACTTTACCATCATTAGACAATAAAAAATTTACAAATATGGAGCACCAAGAACACAAACCTAGGAAGCGAATGGATCACAACGACGAGTTTATGAAGAAAATAAAAATACTGTTCATGAACACAAACATAAAAGGTGCACTCGAAAATAAATTTAACACAAGACTAACATTCGATTCAGCAGACATATGGATTGATGACAGAGGCTACTTTTTAGGACCACACACGGACGATAGCAGGATCAAATTGGCACTTCAAATATATCTCAGTGACAACAACGAGGGCACTTCTCTCTATGACAACACCGGAAACATACGATACACGTTCCCGTTCAAGTTCAATTCAGGGTACGCTCTCTATAACGGGGTATACAGCCATCATGGTGTAGAGAAAATAGACAACGACGGGAGGACCAGTCTGTATGTTAGATATCAATAATTTGCAACTATCAGATCTGGATAATAAGTTACACCCTGTCCAAGATCAACATCTGTCCAATCTCAAAAAGGAATGGTATAGTCAACCACAAGAACCTGTGTCACACAGTCAGTTTGTCAACCAAGCCACAACATGGTTCAGGTCTACCAAAAAAAATGACTTGCAAGGGTGGGACGCCTTTCCCTGTGTTGATATAATAATGGGTTGCACACACTTCATAGAGAGTCTGGCCAGCAAACACAAATGGAACATACAGATACTTGAAAAAGAATATTCTTACTACACAGTAATGGGCAAAAGACACACAGAACCTGGAAATCTACAGCCTGGCGTGCCTCTTGTGGTATCTCTGCCAAATCACTTCTACGGCGACAGGCCGGATTGGCAATCAGTTCTAAAGGAATGTGAACAGAAGGACATTGACATACACATTGATTGTGCTTGGATGACAGCCGCGAAAGGGTTCGAGTTTAATTTCAATCACCCCAAGATCAAATCATTTGCAATGAGCATGTCTAAATATAATTTTACTTGGAATAGAATAGGTCTGCGATGGTCCAGACAGCGTACCATGGATTCGTGTTCATTGATAAGTGCTCAGAAAAAATACAATGAGCTGACAACCGCATGCGGGTCCTTTATGATGGCCAATATCTCTAGGGACTATGGATGGGAGCAATACGGAAAGTTAAATCAGCAGATCTGCGACAAGCTCGGTCTTGATCAGACAATGTTTTTTTATGTGGTCAAGGATAAAAATGACAAACTATATTCAATCGGAAAACTGCTAGGGGATATTAAACAATAATGTCAACGTCATTGGCATAGTTAGTGAATCCGTTTTCTTTGACTACTTTCAATACAGAGTTCACTCTGCTTACCAATTCGTCTTTGTGAGAGATCAGGAATATGTTTTTTTTCTGTGTCCTGCTCATGTCTTTTAGCACTGCCATGGAACTCTCAACACCCGATATGTCCATGCCTGCGTCCACAAGTTCGTCAATAAACAACAAGTTGATCTGTTGATAAAGGCTTTCCCACACATCTCTGAATGCCCAACTCAGACTCAGGATCAGTCTGTTTCTTTCACCTCTGCTTAAATTGTCAAAGTCCAGTTCTCTGCCCAGTTCCTCAATACGCACACTCAAGTCTGATTGGAAAGTCACTGTGTGTGGCAGTTTAACCTTGCCCAAGAAATACGCTAGACGTTGGTTCAAGTATGTCAAGTTTTGTTCTATAATCCTTGTTCTTATAAAAGAATCCTTTGCAGTCAGCAGTTTGTATAAGAAGTCCTGGTGTCTGTGCAGGTCTTCCAATTCATTTGCTTTTTCGTAATCTACTTCCTGTATTGCTGACTTTTTCATCTCTGTGATCTGTTCAGCGTATGCATCTTCTTTTTTCTCGGTCTGTTTCAATTGTCTTTGCAAATCTTTAAGCGATCCTTTGTGGTTGTATGCCTCATCTATTGTGTCATAGTAAGTATCGGGTATTTGTCCTAGATTTCCTACTTCATCTATGCCCTGTTGTATTTTTGCAAGATCTGTTTTTAGTTTTGTCACGTAGTCAGTGGACTCGTTCAGTTGTGTTTTTAGTTTTTCTACTAGATGTGTGTGTTTGTCGTCGTGCAGTTCCTGTTCGCAGGTTGGACATTTCTGCTGTTCTGCATATTCGAGATCGGCATTTGTCTTTGTGACAGTGCTTTCTGCCTTTGTAAGGGAATCTTCATGATATGCTTTTTCTTTTTCAAGACTTCTCAGCATAGTTTGTAATTCGTTCCTTTTCTGTAGTTTTTTGTGTTTCTCTATTTCGATTTCACTGTCCACTTTGTCTAGTTCTGCTATGGCTTCTTGGAAACTTTTTATGTCCTCATCCTTTTGTTTAGTCCATGCGTTTGATCTTATCTGCAGACTCTCTATCGATTCCTGTATTTTTTCGTTTGATGCAACTCTGGCTTCAATTTTTAATTTTTCTTCGGTCAGCATCTGCTTTGTGGCCTTTTGTTTTTCCTTTAATAGATCTGCTTTCTGTGAAAGTAGCGTTATCCCAAGCAACTGTTCTATTATCTCTCTTTGCTCTGCCTGTTTCGTTGACAGGAACGGTTGTGTATATGTGTTCAATGCAATTATGTTTTTGAACATTGAATGTGTCATACCCATTAACTTGTTGATTTCTATTTGCGTTTCTCTGTTCTCACCTTGTGCTTCATTGCTTTCGATATTTTGTTCGATGTTGTTGGCGTAGAATTTGAATATCTGCGGTTTTCTTCCACGTTCTATTGTGTACTCAACATTGTTCTTTACAAACTTTACACTAACCAACATGCCCTTCTCGTTGGTTTTGTTCACGAGGTTGTCTCTTCTGATGTTTGTTAGTGCTTCGCCAAAAAACACATATGAAAGTGCATTGATGATTGTAGTCTTACCCGTACCATTCCTAGCACCTGCGTCATCACCGCCTAAGTCCATGTTCTCACCAATAACCAATACTAAATTTTTATTGGCAAAGTTTATTGCCTGAACCTGATTGCCCACGCTCATGAAGTTCTTTACTGTTAGTTCTTTAATCGTTAGCAAGTTGTTTCTTCTTCCATTCGTTATATCCTTTCAACCACTCTTCCTGTGTCACAGGTTTTGCAAGTTGATCTAAAAGCGATTGCTTGGTTACGGGTTGTTCTAGGTCACCCTTCAAAACTTTCAATAATCTTTTTTTACTAATGCGTGACATCTAGATCGTTGTAAATTGCTGTTAATACATTTTTATCATAAACCTCTGAATCTACACCTTGCAACTGCTTGATAACAATTTGATCAACACTGTCAAACTTTTGTACTTCTACTAAAGGTTGTTGTGCCTGATTAATTTGTTCTGGGATAAGTTGTAGTTCTCTCAATTGATACTTGTCTATGAATGTTTCCCTTACAAAGTTTGCTTCTTCGTATGAAATTTTGATGTCTAGTGTTACTCTCACATACATCTTTGGTTTTAGATATTTGTCTGGATCTTCCAGAAGTTCAGATACCTTGATTGTGATATATCTTGGCATATCTGGCCAGTTTATATATTTTGGTTTACCACCCATTTCTATGATCATCATGCCCCTGTCGTCATCCCAAGCATCTGCATAGTTGTGTGGAAATGCATTACCCATGTAGGTCACGTTCTTCATTACCTGTCTTTTATGAAAGTGTCCTGAGAACACCTGTCCACATCCTGCAAAATGATCAGTTTGTATTCCACCCACATCTGGCATTTCGACCATTGCATTCATTTTGAAGTATGGAAGTTCGAAATGTCCAAACACATATTGCTGTTTCATTTTTTCAATCTTTTTATATTCATCTCCCACTATCCAAGGAATAATCGCAACATCGTCTTCCAAAATCCACTCGTTGACAAGATGTATGTTTGGAATGTTTCTTATGAACTCCATTGAGTTTATTTCTCTTTTTTCTCTGTAGAACAAATCATGATTGCCCATTATCACATAAACTTTCTCAAATGCCTTCCCTAAACGTTCCATGTTAGAAACTGTGTAGTTCATTGTTGACACGTTTGTACTTGCTCTGTGGTGGTGCCAATCGCCCAAGAAAATACAAGTCTCACATCCGTGGAGTTTTGCCTGTTCTATGAACCAATTAATAAACGCTTCGCAGTCGTCATTATGTATACGACTGTTACCTTTCATACCAAAGTGTATGTCCGTGAAGCAGGCCACCTTGTTAAAAAATGCCATTATATTACCACCTCTTCTTTACAATTGGTTTGTGATTGGTCATGTCGACTTTTTTAGAATTTACAGTTTCAAAATCCTCTGATTCAATTTTACCTTTTTTCTTCAGCACTTTGTTTAATTTAGCAATACCGGTCTTATTGACTTGCATAACATCTCCGTGTGCTGTTTTCATTCTCTGTTGATATGATGGCCCTGATGCTTCGTTTTCGTTTTGCCTCGTGAAACTTGGCATCATGTTATTGTACTCTAATAGGTCATCTCTTATTGCTTGATTTTTCTTTTCGATGTTCAGTATCCTTGTGAAACTGTTTGTTATGGCCGCTGTGTAATATGCGAAAGGATTGTCGGACTTAGACTCATCAAACTGCAATCCTATCTGTGACAGTTGCATCAACGCCTGTGACTGCATTTCATCATTGTATGTGTAACCTCTCCAGTTGGCCCTTGTTCCATAACGTTCACACAACTTCATGTACATCATCGCCAGTTGGTTTGTCATCTTGCCATGATCCACTGAGAAGTGTCCGTTCTCCATGCCACCAATCCAGTGTGACTTGCCAACGCACACTGGTTTGCCCTTTTCATCGAGTCGGTAGTGCTGGAACGGTGGGAAGTTAACTTTAGAATGGTGATCCGCTGTCGTTTTTGGATTCTTCTTTCTCTCGTCATCCATGGGCACATGATCAAACATCATAACCCTAAATACCAAATCCGTCTTGTCTATTTTCCTAGGACTCACTGTGTAGTCCGCCAATTTTATCTTCTTCATTCCTGCCGCCTTGGCTTCTTCCCACGCTTCCTGTGTCAGTCTCTTGGCCTTGGCTTTTCTGGCCTGTGCCACCGCACTGGCATTGACCTTCTTTAAATTGGGTACGATCAAGTCATACTGTGAATCCTCTTTGGTTACGTATGAACAGTAGGTGTTCTTGCTGGCATGTATCTGTAGTAGCAGATCTCGGTTGTTCAGGTACTTGACTCTCTTCATAATTTCTTCTCTTTATGTTATTGAAAATGACCACAAACAGGTCTGTTGAATCGCGCCGTATGGTGAATTAAGTGTGCCTAGAATAATGCCTATAAATATAGTTAAAGTATACAAAATTTTACAAAGGAAAGCAACCATTAAGATGGCATTTGGAGAGATAGGAAAAATAGTTAAGAACGTTGGAGGGGGAATATTGAACAGGACCCTGGCCAGACTTACGGGTGCTGGTATTTCCACGGACAGCAGGATATTGCAGGCGAGAGCTCAATGGTCGGGCAGACACGATAAGACCGACTGGCGTGTGAGATTGACAGTGCCAGAAGGGCCATTACGACAGTTCTTTGATTTTGAGAACAATCCGATCATGAAGCCATTAGCAGAATCATATGGCATGTTCTGGCCTCTGACACCCACAATGCAGATAGCACACCAAGCCGCCTACAATGCATTGGATCAGGTGCATAGTAACTACCCGCATTATGCGTATCAGAACTCACAGATTGATTCTTTAAGTATCATTGGAGAATTTCCTGTGCAGAACAGCGATGATGCCAAGCACTGGGTAGCCACTGTGAATTTTTTAAGAACAGCAACAAAAATGTTTTTTGGTAGTAGTGATGGGCTGAACGGACTCAAAGGTAATCCGCCACCTATATTACATCTTTACGGATATGGCGACCATATGTTCAACAAGGTACCAGTGGTAGTTAATTCATTCAACATTGAATTGAGACAGGGCATAGATTACATTTCAACCAAACAAACGCAGGTAGGGTATGGACAAAACAGGGTGGATCCTGGTTTGGCGGCGGCGGTAGAGGCCGGGGAATCGCAGACTTGGGCACCAACTATATCAAACATAACAGCACTGGTGACACCTATCTACAGCAGAGATTCTATCAAGAACTTCTCAATGAAGAAATTCGTCAACGGTCAGTTAAACGGAAAAGGTAGTAACGAGGTAGGATTTATCTAATGGCCAAGTACTCAAACACATCACCATATTTCAACACAAGGCAAGTAGCAGACTATCTCGACATATTAACTCCAAGAACTTTGACAGCGGAATTGGATGATCAAGAATATACTATTGAAAGGACATACGCTTACAGGCCCGACCTTTTAGCATATGACTTGTACGGGTCACCTAGGCTTTGGTGGGTGTTCGCTCAGCGTAACCCAGACCAGATAGAGGATCCCGTCTACGATTTCAAACCAGGAGTAAAGGTTCAATTGCCAAAGAAAGAGAACCTGCTCAAAGACCTGGGGATATAATCCATGGCTAACGAATATAACGGTCCGGATTTTGGAGAAACGATCGAGGAAAAATCAACACTTAACAAAACCAATGAGCAATTTATTACTACTATAAATGCCCCAAACCTCCTACATCAGTTTGCTTCGTACAACTCACTGTTTACATTGAGTGGATTGTCTAGATCAGATTTAGTAAACACAACCACACTATTGGAAAGCAAACCACATGACATTATTTTACGTAGTAGTGGAATTGGGCCAGATGAAAATCTTACCAGGAATCCACTCACTCCCGGAGACAAAAAAATAATTGATGAAAGTCCCCGTATTAAGGGCGGCATTGAAAGAAGTAGAGACACTTTACAAAGAAACAGAGACATGTACATAAAATCAGTCAACCTGGTCAGCGTGCCTGGACTGAACGACAAGAGAAGGCTCACTTCGGTGTCGACAATAGAGATGCAAATAATTGAACCAGCCGGCATAACACTTATTGAGAGGATACGTGGAGCGGCTATCAACAATGGCTTCCTAGATCACCTAGACGCACCTTATCTTTTGACAATTGAGTTCCAAGGGTTCGATGAACTAGGCAATGTGGCCTCAGCCAAAGATGCAAAAAACATGAAACGTGTGATTCCTATAAAAATAAATGACATGCAGTTGAGCGTCTCAGCAGGAGGAACAGCGTACACAGTAAAAGCAATACCCTACAATGAATTCGGTTTTGTGAACAGGATGAATTTTCCTAGGACAGCGGGACAACTACAGCCAGTAGGTAGGAAGTTGTCTGACGTTTTTGTGGCTTTAGAAAAACTGTTGAACAAACAGAATGAGGACGAAGAAAAAGAAGGGAAGGTCGAGTTTCCGGACGTATACACCATTGCATTTGACAATCAGTCAGACGGCATAGAAGACGTAGAACTAGATATGCCTAACCTAGACCAAACAGGCATGGCATCACAGGGTGTCACCGGTGCTGATGGAGGATTTTATGTAGCCAACCAGATTTCTGTACCACCCGACTACATGAAGATCAACACCAACAACGCCATAACTCAGATACTTGAAAATATCATGAAGGGCCATCCAGCATACACAGAAAAGAAATACGATGAGTGGACGGAGAAAGTGAAAAAAGAATTAAATGTGGCACAGTTTAAGGGTGGAGCACAGCAAGTGCTAGAAGCGGCGCAGAATTACTTTTTTGACTACTTCAAGATACGGGCCAGCGTGGTTCCGATACCCGGAAAGTTTGACAGGGAACGTGCAATGAATCAGAAACACATCACCTTCTATGTCGAACCATACAAGGTACATGCCTATTCTCTTGCCATACCTGGCGTGAGCACAGGACAGAATTTCAAGAACTTTGTGTTCAAGAAGTACAACTACATATTCACCGGTGAAAATGTTGATGTGCTAGATGTAGACATTGCCTACAAGGTAGCGTATTTCCAAAGCAGGTTGAAAGACCTCGAAGCCACAGACGGAAAAGGCAACGTCATCCCAGATGCAAAAAACAAATCCACGGGAGGCGTAAAGAACGCCACCCAGTATTTCACTGACCAAGACTTATTGTTAAGGTCACACCCGGCCAGTGCCAAAGCGGGGGGAACCGGTAAGACGGGCGGCACACCAACACAGTTGGATAATTTCCTAGACGCACTTACCCATCCAATGGCAGATATGGTGAATGTAAGGATGGAGATACTTGGAGATCCTGCATGGATCAGCCAGTCCCAATTCATACCACTTAATGCAGATACTTTCGAGCAGGGCACAGGAATTGGAAAAGATCCAGACATAGATTACTGGAGAGCAAACAGGAGAAGGATATGGAACGAAGATCTACAATGTTTCAACACAGATGTGGCCGAACCGATAATCAACTTGAATTTCCGTATGCCAACAGATTTCAACGACAATACAGGGGTGTATGATTTACAGTCGACTCAGTCGGCCGCATTCAGCGGATTGTATAGGGTCGTACAGGTAGAGCACAATTTTGAGGATGGAAAGTTCACGAATGTTTTGCAATTGGTCAGATTTAACAATCAAGGATTGCCAATTTCCACTCCCGTGCCTACATCTTCTGTTATTGATAGAAATGGTGAATCTTTTGTTGTGTTGAAAAGCGAACTTACTAAATTTTATGCAAGTAAAAATTTCGTCAACCTCAACGAGAACTTAACTAGTATTGGCAAGAAATTTATTGATCTTGCGTCTGCTAACGTGACCAGGATCAAAAATAAAGTAACAAACAAAATAAAAGGATTTATTAGTTAATGTCATTGCACAACTATCTTAAAGGAGACGCTTCAACATCCAAAGCACCAGGTGAAGATCTATCATGGACGGGAAGAAATCCTGGACCATATCTAGGCACGGTCAAAGGGAATTTAGACCCTGCTAGAATGGGTAGATTGAAGGTACACATACCTAGTCTGTCAAAGACGACAGATCCACGAGAAGATCAATTGATAACCTGTGAATACTTGGCACCATTTTATGGCGCCAAAGGAGGCAAGTATGCCAAAGGAGCAGGCACATCTTTTGAAGATTCGCAACACTCATACGGAATGTGGATGGTGCCTCCGGACCTTGAGACTAAGGTTCTAGTGATATTCGCAGAAGGTAAAATGGAGCAGGCCTACTGGATAGGCTGTGTGCAGGAGCCATTCACCAATCACATGACGCCAGGCATAGCATCAAGCACCAATACAAACGATGCTCTAGATGGTACCTTTGAGGGTGCTGACGCAGGCTTTCAGGAGGACAAGCAATCCAAGTATGGTTCAAAAAATGTACCATCGGGAGAACTTAACAGGAACAGGCAAGGTGCGTTGGAGAACGGCAACTACGAGTCACTGCCCAAACCCATACACCCATTCGCAGAGACACTGTTGAAACAAGGGTTGAGTGCAGATGATGTCAGGGGAAACACCTCCAGTTCAGCACGTAGAGAAACACCTAGTCAGGTTTTTGGCATTAGCACACCAGGTAGGAAAGATACAGGCACAACGAAAGTAAACGTTGGAACAAAAGATTCAGGAGCCAGAGACCATGTTACAAGAGGCACAGGACACACGTTCGTGATGGACGATGGCGCGATAGACGGCACAAACCAACTCACAAGATTGAGGACTGCATCTGGACACCAGTTGTTGATGCATGACACCGAAGGTGTTGTGTACATAGCCAACGGTTCAGGTAACTCCTACATAGAGATGCAGACGAACGGCAGGATAGACGTGTATTCAGGAGTGGGAGGAATTAACTTGAGGACTGAAGGTGACTTCAACCTACACTCGGACTCCAACATCAACATGCACGCCGGCGGACAGATTAGGATAGGCTCGTCAGGTGAGTTGATACAGAGTGCCGGAACCTACATGCTAAATTTAGGTGAGAAGGGCATTTTCAACAGTTCACAGGCAGGATCCATAAGGGACTACGCCAGGGATGGTCTAAGTTCATTTACAGAAGGTACACAGTTGCACGGAGCATCAGGACAAGTTCACCTTGCAGGAGCACAGGTGCATTTCAACTCCACTGGTGCTAGTGACACATGGGGACCAAAATGGTTGGACACTGATGCGGCCACTATGACGGAAAGAGAAGAGGGAGACGTTGAACTCGCACAGAAAGGAATCAAACCACTAGAACAATTCACCAGAAAAACTAAAACCACAGTCCACAGGTTCGTCACACACGAACCTATGTTTAGGGCCAGTGTGTTTTCCAGTGATGGTATTATACCCGTAGACAGCGATGATAAGAAGGCGTGGAGTAAACGTGCCAACACGCCAGGAACACCTGAGTTCCTCAATCACAGGCAAAGGTTTGATGAAAACTCTAATATTAGGGACTTTCGATACCAAGTGGACGCACAGGAATATGTCAAACAGAAGATGGGTACCAGCACAGACGCAGTCAAGGCCAAAAAACTGTTGACCGACTTTGGTCTCAAGTACAACGAGATATACGGAATCTCTGGAAAAGTTAATCTGCCGTTCGACATCAAGGACAGCATATCTGAAAAAATAAAAGGCTTTAGTATCAACAATACAGTCAACGACCTCACAAACAACCTCACATCACAAGTCATAGATAACTTTACAGACAAAAGCAAGGAACTGTTCAAGGACAACGTGTTCGTCAACAGCGCCGGTGAACTGTTCTCACTGGGAAACAAAACTATGGAAGGTATAGGTGGCGGTTTCGACTTGGCAAACAACACTCTGAACGCTGTCCAAGGACTTAAAGGAAATCTTTCTACAAAAAATATACCTGCCACGCTGTCCAATATATCCAGCATCACACAGACTTATCAAAGTGTGATTGGAGGCAAGGTAATAGGAATGCAATCGGTCAGGAGCCTGGCCAGCAAGGCAGGACTGTTCAACGCCAGGGAGGCCGGTATAATGGGACAGAGTTTCTTACAGAATGTGGGGGCCAACATTGCGACCAACATTGGTAGCATAGCAGGTAAGGTAGGCTCATTCTTCTCTTCGGGAGGATTCTTCAGTGATTTGAGATTGAAAGAAGATATAAGATTTGTTGGTAAATCACCTGCCGGCATCAACATTTATTCGTTTAAATACAAGCAGTTGCCTGGTAGGTACCTAGGAGTCATGGCACAGGAAGTTCCATGGGCGAGGCACATGACAGACACCGGTTACTACGCTGTGGATTACAGCAAGGTAGACGTAGAATTTAGGAGATTACATTAATGGCGTACGGAAATTCAGGATCAGGAGATCTATCAAACAAGTCAGTTACCTTCAAAGGGTTCAGTTCACGTGCTGACAAGCAGAACTTCAAACTCTATGACTTCGAGGTGGCAAAGCAAGATCTAATTAACAGGTTATCAGTGCGTAAGGGCGAGAGGGTTGAAAACCCTGAATTTGGCACTATGATATACGATGCTATATTCGAACCGTTCACAGAGGCACTCAAGGATGCCATAATTGAAGACATTACCGCTAATTTGAACGCTGATCCACGCATCGCCACTGAGGAAATACTGGTAACGGAAGCGGACAAGGGCATAGCAATTCAGGCCACTATAACCTATGTGCCACTGAACATCACAGAAAAATTGAAATTCAACTTCGATGAAAATTCGTTGTTACGCCTATCTTAATATACGCACATTTCCTAACATATAAATACCATTGTAATTACAATGGCCACAACAGATAG